>C688J18823_10000080_pt1 | contig 48396 bp, 37 predicted proteins | sample HopSoiMetagenom1_FD_18823 | JGI IMG/M metagenome (IMG submission 18823)
GGAATAATTTGTTGCGGCGGACGGATATAGTTCAAACGGAGACACGGGCGACAATGAAGGCTACGTCGCGTGGGCGAATTCTTGGGTAAAGTTGGCGGCCGATCCCACTCCTCGGGATGGCGCCGGTGGTAGGGCCATAGGCACTAAACTGTACGTTGCGAGCGGTTATCAGGACAACGGAGGGAGTGCGTTGCCACTAACTGAGGCGTTCACGATTTCCAACAACACATGGGCGACGCTAGCTGACGCACCGCGGGCCACAATTTGGCCAGGATCGGCAGTCTATAACACTAAACTGTACTGTTTCGGCGGGGCGGTATCCTACTACGGCAGTGCCGTCAATAATGTCCAGATTTACCAACCATAGTGGACCTTGCACAGACATTTGTAATCTCCTATCGCGAGCTCATGCATTTGGAACTGCTCGACCAACTCTCCACTGAGCACCTACTGGAGGAACCGGGCCGTGCTTGGTTCGGCCGGAGGCGTTCCCCTTTCTGATGTCGGTGAATATGGGCTCATCGTCCGCGATGATTGAGGTAACACCCCTGATTACAAAAACCATTTCTTACGAGTGAGGATTGCGATTTATCGCGTCCAGCACGACGTCGATGCCGTATCCCTCTACGATTCCCGATCCCACTACTTTTGTGGGGGCGTCGGGTTGAAGGGAGCGTCCACAGCGTCACGTTCGTTCCTCTTGATGACACCTAAGATTTCATAGTGCCTGTGGGCAGGACTCCAGTAGACGATAGGGCCAGCGGCGATAAGAAGATTCCACGCACCATGAAAATGGATCTCAAAGGAATCTGGCCGGGTTGGATTGATGCCGCTATCGTGCCTATCTTGATGAACGGAACTATCTCTGGTACGACTGGCCGCGATGTGTTCCGCAAGTTTGCAGGTACTTGGGGCAGTTTGACCGCGGGGAACGATCCCATGAACCAAACCTGCTGTCCGGTGGTTAACACTTCTGAACTCTTCATGACGGCGTAAGGCTTTGCAATCTGCTCGCCAATTTCAAGGATGGCGAGATCCACGTCCTTGGAAGATGGAAGGATGGTCCGCAGGATCTGAAGGTCGCTCCAAGTCTGGTTGTGCTATACCTGAACAACGGCGTTGGTCAGCGGCAGATGTTTCCCCAAACGTCTGGTCGTGACCAAGTAAATCCGCCCACCCTGGTCGAGCTTGAACGCAGTTGCTTGCTCATTGCCGCTGCGGATGAGGAGAGTCCGCTGGAAGATTTCGTTAGGGAGTTCGTACTGCGCGTGGGCCCACGTTGAGGCTGTGATAACAAAGAGCAAAAGCGATCTTTGAGTTTGTCGGCGAAACATGACGAGGCTCATTTTACCCAGTCCGGGGCTATGGTTGGCGCTAAATCGCCATATCGCTCGTTGACGCTACCAACGCCCTCCTTGCCAAAATCCCACAAACGCTTCTACTTTTCCTCTGCCACCTTTGCGCTAGACTAAAGCTGTCCCCATGTCCCAATTCGTCCACCTGCACCTGCACACCGACTATTCCCTGCTCGATGGCGCTTGTGACGTCGAGAAACTCTGCGAGCACGTCCACCACTTAGGCATGCCCGCGGTGGCCATGACCGACCATGGCAACATCTTTGGCGCCGTGCACTTCGTCAATGCTGCGCACAAACATGGGGTCAAGCCCATCGTCGGATGTGAACTCTACGTGTGCAAAAAGGACGACCACCGCGCCGCACCCGAAGGTGATACCTACAATCACCTGCTGGTGCTCGCGGAAAATGAAGAAGGATATCGAAACCTCGTAAAGATCACGTCCGAAGCCTCGCTGCACGGGTTCTACTACAAGCCGCGAGTCAGTAAGAAGTTCCTGGCGGAGCACTCCCGAGGCTTGATCGGGCTCTCCGGATGTCTCAAGGGCGAAGTTGCCGAGCGCCTGGTCGAGGGCAACTACGATGCGGCGCGGACAGCCGCCGGGAGCTTCGTCGACATCTTTGGCAAAGGAAACTTCTTCCTCGAGATTCAGGATCAGGGACTCGAACTCGAGCACCGTATTCATCCGGGTTTGTTCAAGCTTGAAAAAGATCTCGGCCTGCCGATGGTTGCCACCAACGACAGCCACTATCTCTGCGAAGACGATGCGCACGCGCAGGACGTCATGGTGTGCATACAGACGGGCAAATCGATCCGCGACACGGCGCGCATGAAGTTCGACGGGACGCAGTTCTACGTCAAGAACTACGACGAGATGTACCGCGTGTTTAAGGATTCTCCGGACGTCCTCACGCGGACGCTCGACATCGCCGAACGCTGCCATCTGAAGATCGACAAGATACCGAATCCGTTCCCGGAATTCGAGGTTCCGCCCGGATACACGATTGACAGCTACTTCGTACACGTCACTCGCGAAGGCTTCGCCCGCCGCCTTGAAACGCTACGCCCGCAGTCTGAACTCAGCAAGCTGAAGCATTCGATCGCCGACTACGAGCAGCGCCTGGAGCGGGAACTGGCCATCATCCAGCAGATGAAGTTCCCCGGCTATTTTCTGATCGTTTGGGACTTCATTCGCTACGCCAAAGAGCGCGGAATCCCGGTCGGTCCGGGCCGCGGATCCGCCGCTGGATCTCTCGTTTCCTACGCCCTCGGCATCACGGACATCGATCCTCTGCAGCACGAATTGCTCTTCGAGCGTTTCCTGAATCCGGAGCGCGTGTCCATGCCTGATATCGATATCGATTTTTGCATGAACCGCCGCGCCGAGGTTATCGACTACGTTACCCAGAAGTACGGGCGTGACAACGTCGCACAGATCATCACGTTTGGCACGATGGCGGCGAAAGCTGCGATCAAGGACGTCGGGCGGGCCATGGACATTCCCTACGCCGACGTGGACCGCATCGCCAAGATGGTGCCGGCGCAGTTGAACATCACGCTCGACAAGGCCATCGAAGAATCGCCCCAGCTGAACGAGGCTTACACAAAAGACGCGCAGATCCGCGAACTGCTCGATACGGCAAGGAAGTTGGAGGGGCTGGTACGAAACTCCGGAGTCCATGCCGCGGGAGTTGTGATCTCGCCGCGTCCGCTGACCGATCTTGTCCCGTTGCACCGCACCAAGAACGATGAAATCGTGACCGCCTACGACATGGTCGCCATCGAAAAGATGGGCCTGTTGAAGATGGACTTTCTCGGCCTGACCACGCTGACGATTTTGACCGACGCGCTCAAGCTGATTGAGCAGAAGCGCGGGACTCCGCTGACGCTGGAAGAGATCCCGCTGCAAGACGAAGAGACTTACCGGGAAGTCTTCCACAAGGGACTGACCTCCGGCGTGTTCCAGTTTGAATCGCACGGCATGCGCGACGTGCTGCGCAAATATCAGCCGAATTCGATCGAAGACCTTACCGCTCTCAATGCGCTGTATCGTCCTGGCCCGATTCAGGGCGGGATGATCGATGACTTTGTCGATCGCAAGCACGGGCGAAAAAAAGTCGAGTACGACTTGCCCGAACTGCAGGAGATCCTGCAGGAAACGTTGGGCGTGATCGTGTATCAGGAACAAGTGATGCAGATTGCGAACCGGATCGCGGGATACTCGCTGGGCGATGCTGACCTGCTCCGCCGCGCGATGGGCAAGAAGAAGCCGGAAGAGATGGCNCAGCAGCGCGAACGGTTCATCAAGGGAGCGGCCGAGCGCAAATATCCGCCGAAGAAGATCGAGAAGATCTTCGACCTGATGGCGCAGTTTGCCGGATACGGCTTTAACAAGTCGCACTCCGCGGCCTATGCCCTGCTCGCGTATCACACCGCGTATTTAAAGACGCATTTTCCGGTTGAATTCATGGCGGCGCTGCTGACGTCCGTGACGGGCTCGACGGACGACGTCGTCAAGTACATCAATGAATGCCGTGAGATGGGCATCTCGGTTGAGGCGCCGGATATACATGTATCCGACGCCAACTTCACGCCGCATGGGGAGTCAATCCGCTTCGGGTTGGCCGCGGTAAAGAACGTCGGCGGCAATGCGATCGAGTCCATTGTCGCCGCGCGCAAGAAGCTTGGCAGCTTCAAATCCATTTTCGAATTCTGCGAGAACGTCGATCTCCGCCTGCTCAATAAACGCGTGATCGAATCTCTCGTGAAGAGTGGGGCCATGGATTCATTTGGCCGCCGTGCCCAGTTGATGGCGGTGCTCGATAAGGCCATGGAGCAGGCGCAAAAAGCGCAACGCGACGCCGAATCCGGCCAGCATGGGTTATTTGGAGTGTTCCAGCAGGAGGAAGCGGCAGCCAGCAACGATGTACTGCCCAACGTGCCTGACTGGGACGAGCACACTCGCCTTCAGGCCGAAAAAGAGATTCTCGGATTTTTCATCTCAGGGCATCCGCTGGAGAAGTACAAAGACAAGCTGCAGGATCTGCAGGCGCTCAGCATCGAGGAAATCGGCGCCATGACCAAGTCCACCGGCAAAGACGAGACCATCGCCACTGCCGGCATCATCAGCAACCTGCGCGTCCTCAAGTCGAAGAAGGGAGACTTCTACGCCCAGGCCACGCTCGAAGACATGTCCGGATCGATCGACATGATCGTCTTCCCCGAGGCATTCAAACGGCTCGGGGAGAAGGTGAAGCTCGAAGTACCCGTCCTCGTCAAAGCCGGAGTGCGAATCGAAGAGGGCGCGAATCCTAAAATCACCGCGGCTGAAATCATGCCGCTGGACGACGCGAAGGTGCCGCTACCTCGCGCGATTCGCATCCGCGTGATCGTGGACGCGGCCGCCGAAAACACTGTTGACGATCTCCACACCCTGTTCCTTGAGCGCAAAGGCGAGGCCCAGGTGCTGTTCGACGTGGAGCGGCAAGGGGATTTCATGGTGGTCATGGAGGCGAAAGGCTATAATGTGCTGCCAGACAAGAACTTCATCGCCCGCGTGGAAAAGCTCTGTGGGCGTGGAAGTGTACGCGTCATCAGTTAACTATGGCAGCCAGTGAAAAAGCCCAACAAGAGCTAGAGCAGATCGAGCGCCAGGTGGCTGAGATGGAATCGTCCAGCCCTGACGACGCGACCCGCCGCCAAATCGCCACATTGCAGGAGCGGATCGAAACCCTGCGGCAGGACATCAACGCTCCGCCGACAGCCTGGCAGAAAACTGAACTGGCGCGCCACCCGCAACGGCCGCAGACGCTCGACTACATCGATCGCGTATTTACCGATTTCAGCGAAATCCATGGTGACCGCGGATTCGGCGACGATGCTGCGATTATCTGCGGCATGGCGCGCTTTCACAGCGATGAGGTTCTGGTTGTCGGCACGCAAAAGGGCCGCGACATGAAGCAACGGGTCTTCCGGAATTTTGGCACTCCGCATCCGGAAGGCTATCGCAAGGCGATTCGCATCATGCAGGTTGCCGAGAAGTTCCGGCGCCCGATCTTCACACTGGTCGATACCGACGGCGCGTATCCCGGGATTCACGCCGAGGAACGCGGCCAGGCCGAAGCCATCGCCTACAACTTGCGTGAGATGGCCCGACTGGAAGTTCCAATCATCGCCACGGTAATCGGAGTTGGCGGAAGCGGCGGGGCGCTCGCGATCGCAGTTGCCGACCGCGTCCTGATGATGGAAAACTCCATTTACTCGGTCATTTCACCGGAAGGCTGCGCGGCCATCATGTGGCGCGATGCCACGAAGAAGGAACTCGCGGCTGAGGCGATGCGCATTACAGCGGCCGACCTTAACGAACTTGGCTGTATCGACGAGATTGTTCCCGAGCCTGAAGGGGGCGCTCACAAGGATCATGAGGCCGCTGCCAACCTGCTCGATGCCTGCCTGCAGAAGCACTACGCCGAGTTGAAGAACATGCCGGCTGCCGAATTGGTCGCAGCACGATATAATAAGTTCCGCACGATTGCTCAGTTCTACAAGACTGAGGCCTAGCGCGAAGGCGCTCTCCGGTGTTTCTAAGCAGGTTCCTCCGGGCCACCGACGGGCGATGGGCAGCCAACTCGCCGTATAATGGAGTGTTTCCTCTTCCGCAATCCACAATTCGGGACGAGTGGGATCGTGCCGCAGACTAAAAGGAAGGTGTAGGGATGGCCACAACGGATGTCGTGCCCCGGGAATCGCCCGGCGGCATGGGCAAGCAGCGCATCGTCAACGACATGAGCATTCAGGTCGCGACGGTCAACGGCTCGGGATCGCAGAGTTCGAATACAGTCCTGCTTCGGGCAATTTTTCAAATGGGCGTGCCGGTGTCCGGCAAGAACATGTTCCCGTCGAATATTGCCGGATTGCCGACCTGGTACACGATCCGCGCAAATAAGAACGGCTACATCGGACGCAAGAAGGAGATCGACTTCCTGGTCGCGATGAATCCTGAAACCGCCAGCGAAGACACGATGTCTCTGGCTCCCGGCGCTTCCGTGCTCTATGACGAGCCTCTCGCACTGCACAAGTTGCGCAACGATTTGATCTTCTACTCAGTTCCCTACGACAAGATCGTGGCGCAGGTCTGCCCTGAGGCCAAGCTGCGCAAATTGGTCAAGAACATGGTGTACGTCGGCGTGGTGGCGAATCTGCTCACCATCGACATGGGCGAGGTTGAGAAGGGGATCCGCAAACAATTTGCAAAGAAGGTGAAGGCTGCGAATCTAAACCTGGCGGCGGCACAGGCTGGATTCGAATACGCCAAAGCTAATCTTGAAAAGCGCGGCGTGTTCTACATCGAGCGGATGGATAAGACCGTCGGCAAGATCATCATCGACGGCAACTCCGCAGCGGCGCTGGGCTGCATGTTCGCTGGGTGCACCGTGGTCACCTGGTACCCGATCACGCCGTCGTCTTCCCTCGTCGAGACGATGATCGAGTACATGAAGGAATACCGCATCGGCCCCGACGGCAAGGCCACCTTCGCCATCGTTCAGGCCGAAGACGAACTGGCCGCCATCGGCATGGTCATTGGCGCCGGATGGGCTGGCGCACGCAGCATGACAGCCACGGCTGGGCCTGGGATTTCACTCATGGCGGAGTTCGCCGGACTCGCGTACTACGTCGAAGTTCCGGGTGTGATCTGGGACATCCAGCGTGTCGGTCCGTCTACGGGCTTGCCGACGCGCACGTCACAGGGAGACATTCTGTCGACTGCGGTCCTCTCCCACGGCGACACGAAGCACATCATGCTGATTCCCTGCTCTGTCGAGGAATGCTTCACGATGGCAACGGAGGCATTCAATTTGGCGGAGCAGTTCCAGACGCTGGTCTTCGTGATGTCGGATCTCGATCTCGGCATGAACAACTGGATGGCTGATCCGTTCCCGTATCCCTCAACTCCGATTCAGCGCGGGAAGGTCTTGAGCAAGGAAGATCTCGACCGCCTCGGAGGATTCGCCCGTTACAAAGACATCGACGGCGACGGCATCGGATACCGCACACTGCCCGGCACATCGCACCCCGCGGCGGCATATTTCGCGCGTGGCAGCGGGCATAACGAGAAGGCGCAATACAGCGAGCGCGCGGACGACTTCGAGAACAACATGGAGCGCCTCAACCGCAAGTTTGAAACGGCGCGTTCGTTCGTTCCGCGGCCGGAGATCACCAAGGGCAACAATGCCAAAATCGGAATCATCGCTTATGGCACCTCGCACTGGGGCATCACGGAGAGCCGCGATCAATTGCGCGCGGAATACGGCATCGAGACGGATTACCTCCGCCTGCGGGCGTATCCGTTCACGCGGGAGGTGCACGAGTTTATCGAGCAGCACGAGCATGTCTACGTCGTCGAGCAGAACCGCGACGCGCAGATGCTCAGCCTGCTCAAGCTCGATATCAAACCCGAACTGACGCCGCGCCTGCGCAGCCTCGCACACATAACCGGACTGCCGCTCGATGCGCGCTCGATCACAGACGAACTGACCAGCATGGAGGGCAAGTAGATGTCATCCACGACCGTTGAGCCCGGAGCAGCCGCCCCGGGACCAAAGACAAACCGCATTGGCCTCACCGTTATCGATTACAAGGGCGGCAAGACCACGCTCTGCGCCGGATGCGGCCACAATGCCATCTCCGAGCGGATTGTCGAAGCCATGTACGAGATGGGTGTCGAGCCGGAGTATGTGATCAAGCCCAGCGGAATCGGCTGCTCGTCGAAGACGCCTGCCTATTTCCTGAGCCGCTCGCACAGCTTCAACGCTGTCCACGGACGCATGCCCTCGGTTGCGACCGGTGCGTTGCTTGCGAATCGCAAACTCGTCTGCATCGGAGTGAGCGGCGATGGCGATACCGCATCCATCGGCATTGGGCAGTTCATGCATCTGATGCGCCGCAATCTGCCGATCATCTACATCATCGAAGATAACGGCGTCTACGGCCTAACGAAGGGCCAGTTCTCCGCAACCGCCGACCTCGGTTCGAAGTTGAAGACCGGCGTGGTTAACGATCTGCCGCCGATTGACACCTGCGCACTGGCGGTTCAACTCGGTGCAACACTTGTGGGACGCTCCTTCTCTGGCGACAAGCGGCAACTCAGCGCGATGCTCAAGGCAGCGATCGCGCATAAGGGCACAGTGATGCTCGATGTGGTCTCGCCTTGCGTGACGTTCAACGACCACGAAGGTTCGACCAAGTCGTACAAATACGTGAAGGAGCACGAGGAAACGCTGCAGGATGTCAGCTTCGTACCTCACTTCGAGGACATCAATGTGGAATACGATCCGGGATCTACGATCCAGGTAACAATGCATGACGGATCGCGCCTGAATCTCCGCAAGCTGGAGGAAGATTACGATCCGACGAACAAAGTTCGTGCCCTCACCCGCCTTACCGAGGCACACGAAAAAGGCGAGGTCCTGACCGGGATTTTCTATGTGAACCCGACGGCTCCGAATTTCCTCGAGATGCTGAACGTCGTCGATCAGCCTCTAGCCACACTGCCCGATTCGGTAACCAGGCCCGGCAAAGAGGTTCTCGACGCGGTTATGGAAGAGTATGGGTAGGTCTCGGAGAGCACGCGCAGCTGAGAAGTGATTTCTTGGGGATAAGGTGTCCCTCAGCAGGTAAAGCCGCGTTCAATCTGCTTGCGTTACGGCGCGGCTAAAGCCGCGCCATTTCAAAATCATTTGGGACTGGGCGGGTGAAGCTGCGCCCTCTCAACACCGTTCGGGACTGGGCGGGTGAAGCTGCGCCCTCTCAACACCGTTCGGGACTGGGCGGGTGAGCTGCGCCCTTTGAACCCATTCGGGGCGGGGGCGCTAGGCAGTTGCGGAGCTTACGCAGTGCGTCGGCGAAACATGTGATAGATGCCGAGCAGGACAATCGCGCCAATCAGTGACATGATGAAGCCGGCCGACTGTCCGGGCTGATACCATCCGACAGCACGGCCCAGCCATGTACCGAGCACCGAGCCAGCAATCCCCAGCAAGATGGTTACGATAATGCCGCCTGGATCCTTTCCCGGCATAATCAGTTTCGCCAAAGCTCCTACGATGAGCCCAATGATGACTACCGCTAGCCAGTGCATATTTCGCTCTCCACTTTCTTCGGTTCGTTATTATATCCAACATCAGTTGCGACTTCGGCGCGGGTCCGGAGTATGCGCCCGTCCTCTATGTATGAAATTCTAGGAGGTGGCGCATCCGCACGTACACTCCCGAAGCCTGCTGGCCCGCAAATTCGATGCTGGCGTAGCTTGCAGTGTCAGCAGGTTAGAAGCGCGCGCGATATGCCGTCATCAGGTATGCACTCGATTCATGAATCCTGCTCCACCTAGGTGTTCAATAGCTGACATCGCGGGTTCAACGTTGTAGTGCAAACTCGCAGAACCGTACGAACGGTATACATGTCGGGAGGGGTTGGCATGACAAGCATACAAAAGACACCCGCTCACCGAACGGATGCCTCTAAATTGTAGTGCTGATGACAGCTACGGGCTATGCACTTTTCTTTTCGGGCTCTCCGGAGTGCTCTGGATTTTCGCCCGGCTCTGGGAAATCCGTATCCGCACCTTTCAGCGCGGGATCCTGATCGCGATGTCCCAACTGCTCCCGAAAGCCGACGTTCCCTTCTTGCTCGGGAGTGTCTGTCTCTTTCGCGCCCTTTGCTGCATCCTGATCTGGCTGACTATGTACCATGATGCACCTCGCTCTGAGATTCGAGGACGTGCTTACTAGTGGACGCCCTCGCATGACCAGTTTATGCTTGCAGGAACCCGAGTAGTTTAGGAGTTCCGGCAGCAACAGTAACTCGGAAAAGGGAGTATATGAAACGGATTCTTGCCTTAGTAACGCTTTGCCTGGCGTGCAGTGTGGCAGCCCTCGCCGATTCTCCACATGCGTCTCTTGTAACAGCGAAACACCATGTGAAGCATCACCGCGCGCACCGGGCTGGGAAGCATCACGCGCCGAGGCATCGACACAACACCGTTTAGTGACCGTGAGACTGGCCGCTGCTATCGTGCGCTGACACCAAGCTTGCGGAGCCGTTCGCGTGCCTGCAACGCCTCGGGAGAATGCGGGTAGCGTTGAATCAGGTGCTTCAATTCCGTGATACCGTCATCCTGCTTGCCGAGCTCAATCAACGCGAATCCTTTCTTCAGTTGCGCTGACGCAGCTTTGTTGCCGCTGGGGAAGTTCTGCAGAACCTGATCGTAGCTCTGGGCTGCCGCCTGATAGTTGGCGCCACGGAACTGGACCTCGCCGAGATAGTAGTAGGAATTCCCCGCCAGATCGGTGTTGGGATAAAACTTTACATAATCCGAGAACTCTTGCGTCGCGAGATCGTTCTTCCCGCCGTTGTAGTCACGCAGCGCGTTGTTGTAGAGCACATCCGGAGGAGGCGCGTTTTTCAGCGCATCGGCTTGCTGCTGTTGCTGCGATTGCTGGACAGCGAGGCTTTGCTGAGTCGACTGCATATCTTCCAGTTGCTTCGACACCTTCGCCAGGCGCACCTTCAACTCGTCCATGGTGTCGTTCAGGGCTTGGATTTGGCCTGAGAGCTGCTCCGTCTTCCCGCCGGCATCCGCCTGCTGCCGCTGCAGCGTGGACTGCAACTGATTGATCGCGTTCGCGACCTTGTTGACGGCGTCGGTGTCTTTTTCGACGAGGTTGTTCATCACGCCCATGCGTTCGTCGAAGCTGCGCTGCATGGCCGTCATCTGCTCCTGCAGTTGTTGCACTTGCGTCTGGAGCTGGATGATCTCTTTGCTGACGCCCCAGGCCGGAGACACTCCGAGCCAGAGCACGGAAAGCAGCGCAACGAAGACAGAAATACGTTGTGTTTTCATAAGAATTTCCTGAGTAAATTTAGATGCACTGATTGTCCCACACACCGGGATCATTCCAAACAGAAAGGCCCTTGAGGAACCGCAAGATTCAATGGGAGGGAGATTGATATTTCGGCGCAGGGCAGTTCGTGGCAACCGGACGGATAAGCGGGGGACGCACGCAGCGTCCCCCCGCTCAAGTTACTTCGTGAGTACCAAATGACCACGGCGGTTCTGCTGCCAGCAAGCTTCGTTGCTCTCAGTGCAGAACGGCTTTTCTTTGCCGTAGCTAATGGTCTTGATCCGGCTCGCGCTGATGCCTGCTGTCGTCAACGCAGTCTTCACCGCGCTGGCGCGCTGGTCGCCCAACGCCAGGTTGTATTCGGTGGATCCGCGCTCATCGCAGTGCCCTTCAATCGTGATGCTCATGTTGGCATGTTGATTGAGGAACTGCGCATCCGCCTGAACGGATGTCTGCTGATCGCCACGGACGTCGGCCTTGTCGTAGTCGAAGTAAACGTCCTTGACGTTCTGGTTGAATAGGTCTTCATCCGTCACGGTCGGAGTCGGCGGTGGAGGCGGCGGCGCCTGTGTGACCGTCAAGCGAGCCGTGGCATCCTGGGTTCCACCCGCACCTTTTGCGGTCAGGTGATAGGTCGTGGAGTCTGACGGAGAGACGCTCTGCGATCCATTCGGCTGCACGGCTCCAATGCCGTCAATCGAGACATCGGTTGCATTGGTGGTCTGCCAGGTCAACGATGCCGACTGTCCAGCCTGAACCGTAGTCGGACTGACTGCGATCGAAGCCGTAGGAGCGGGCGGCGGGGGCGGTGGTGGTGGCGGCGCGGGCGCGGCTTTCTTCCCTCCGCAAGCGCCAAGCAACAACAGAGCACCGAGTGCGAGGACCAACAACAACCACTTCATATTGAATTGCTTCACTTTTATATTCCTCCCTGCGACCCCAAAGACTCGCCCCGGGGCCCGACGAAGTGTATTTACTATTTCCAACTCCAATTGGGCTGCGAATTACGCCCGGTAAACGTCAACTGCTGAACTTTCGTACCATCCGCGAGCATCGACCAGATCTGCAGGCTGCCAGAACGGTTCGACTGAAACACAATGTGCCGGTTGTCGGGCGACCAGGACGGGAAATCGTTCCGACCGCCGTCGTGCGTCAACTGGACCCACTGCTTACTTGCAATATCCATGAGGTAAATGTCTGAAGCTCCAGGAGATCCCGGCCCGTATTTCCGGACCCAGGCAAACGCGAGGAACTGCCCGTTGGGAGACCAGTTCGGAGAAACGGCATATCCCTGGTCTGTCATGCGCTGCTGGTTTGTGCCGTCGACACCCATGGTGTAAATCTGCGGGAGGCCCGTACGTCCACTGACGAAAGCCAGATCGGCGTTGGTCTTTCGGTTAAACACTGGCGAGACATCCGGCCCTTTACCCGTCGTGATCCGCTGCAGATTACCGCCCGAAGCATCTGCAACAAAGATTTCGGGCTCGCCCGAGCGCGATGACGAGAACGCGAGCTTTGTGCCGTCACTCGACCACGCGGGAGAAAGATTGGTTCCGCTGAAGTGCGGAAAGGTTACCGGGCGGTTGATCTCAAGGGAGTACATCATGATCTCCCAACCACTCTTGGTCAGTGCGCTGAAGGCGAGACGCGTTCCGTCGGGAGAGACTCTCGGCGATAATGCGATGGAGCCGAGACGGGTAACCTGGTGCTGATTCGACCCGTCGTAGTCCATGCCCCAAATCTCTTTGTGCCCGGTCCGGTCGCTTACAAAATAGATTTGCGATTGCGAGATGCCCTGAATGCCGCCGCCCAGCCGAAAGATGATTTCGTCAGCGAACTTGTGCGCCATTACCCGGGCCGAGGCGTCGCTGGCCGCATCGGAGTATTGCTTGCCGAGGATCTGCGCCGCTTGAACATTCTTAACGTCGTAGAGCCATGCCTGAACCGTCAACTTGCCAGACGCCACACCCAGATTGCCGAAGGCGAGCATCGCCGCGTTGGGAGGAGCCACGTTCCAGGCTCCGTAATTGATCTCGGTGGGCTGACTGGGCACCTGCAGCGGATAGAAGCTCTTGGATACGAGCTCAACGACTCCTGAAACGTCGAGATCGTTCCACAGAGTGTCATTGAAGGTCTTGAGCAGGGCGGCGTTCTGCGGATCGTTGGTGGAGGACTTGAAATCCGGAACCGCCAGTCGGACCTTTTCCACGCCAAGGCTTGTGCCAGTCTTCACCCAATCCTGAGCTGAAAGCGGGGAACAGAGAGAAAGGCAGAGCAGGAGAAGCATCAGAACCGGCAAGCCAAAGCTCGTGGTTCGTTGCGCAGAGACAGATCTAGCGGATTCGTCCATCCGTGTAGGAATAGAAATTTTCGGGTACACCAGCATCGTATTCCGATAGGTAGGGCTTTGCAAGAGTTTGTACGTGGTTGCAAGTCTTCTCATTGCTGGATTTCCTATTTTGCACTCGTTTTTCCATTTCGCATCCTTTGCGTACCTAGTTCGTAACGCGCCGGAAGTACATTTGCGCTTACCTTTTGTAATCGAACCAGTACTCGACCGATATCTTGCTGCCCGGATAATCCGGCGGCAGCGGGCCGAATGTGTCGATGCGCTGCAAAGCGCGGGCGGCAGAGATATCCAGGGACGGCACGCCGCTGGACTGCTCGACCTGCACGTTGGAGGGATGCCCGTCGCGGGCGACATCGAATGTGATGTAGACGCGCTGCGCGCTCTTGATCGATGGATCAACCTCGTACTTCAGCCAGTTCTCCGAGACCTTGCGCTGAATCACCTGCACGTACCAGCCGAATCTGTTGCCGAAATCGCCGCCGCCTCCGGTAATGCCAAAGCCGCCCTTCGCTCCGCCCGCGCTGAAGGAGCCGTAAGGACCGCTCACCGGGCCACCTTCTCCGAATGCAACCTGATTGGTTTCTGGTTCGGGCTCGACAGGAGTAGATTTCTTTGTGATCGTTTCTTGCTTCTTCTTGGGCTTGATTTTGGCGTTCTTGCCTTGAATCTCGATCGCGTCCGGCTCTTTCTCTTCGATCTTGGGCTGCGACTGGGTTATGCCTTTGGATTCATTCGCAAGAACGTTCTGCGTTGGCGAAGGGCTTGCCGGCAACGGCACGTTACTGACCAGCGTGGCGCCAATCGCCTCTCCGCCCCCGCCGCTGCCCCAAGTGTCTCCGCTGGTGCGATAGAACACAACCGAGTACCCCAGCAGCGCCACTGTCATTCCGATGTGCAGGCCCAACGACCATGCCAGAGCGCGCCCCCAGCGGTCGTGTTCAAAGTAGATGTCAGCGTTTGCTGCCATTTTGGTCCAAAGGCTGAGTGACGATGCTCACGTTGGCGAAACCCGCCTGTTTCACCGAGTCCATGACGGTGGCGAACGCGCCGAACGGGACGTTTTCGTCCGCTCGAACGAAGATCGACTGGTTCCTCGGATCTCGGATCTTCTGCTTGAGCTTTGCGCCGATCTCGTTGATGTTGACGGCATCATTTCCGAGGAACACGCGCTGATCCTTGTTTATCGTGATAACGGTCCGCTCTTCTGTGATCTGCTTCACAGTCTTCGTCTTCGGCACGCTGACGTCGATGCCGGACTGCAACACCGGCGCGGTCACCATGAAGATGATCAGCAGCACCAGCACAACGTCCACCAGCGGAGTGATATTGATATCGGCGAGAGCAGTCTGGGTGCGCCCGTTTGAAGTGGTAAACGCCATCAGCGCCTCATTTCCGCCGGGGCTGGAGACTGTGCCTGGCTGTGCTCCACCGCATTGAGGACTTCAAGGGCAAAGTCATCGCTCCTTGCAGCAAACTCACGGATGGACGCGCCGATCAGGTTATAAGCGATCACAGCGGGAATGGCAGCGGCGAGACCGGCAGCGGTCGTAATGAGAGCTTCCGAGATGCCGGGCGCTACGGCGCGCAACGTAGCTGCACCCGCGGTCCCGAGCCCGTGGAACGCATCGATAATGCCCCACACGGTCCCGAATAGGCCAACGAACGGAGTGACCGCCGCGGTGATAGCAAGCCACGGGAGATTGCGCTCTAACCGCGTGATCTCCTCGGACGCGCCAATCTGCATTCCGCGTTGGATGGAGACCAAGTTCCTGAATCCACCGGTGGAGGCAATCTGACGGCGGTACTCCTCGTACCCGCCCTCGAAGACTCCCACCAGGGGGCTCGGCTTGAATTGATCCGCGACTGCGGCGATATCCTGCAACCGCTGTGCCTTGCGAAACGCGCGCACAAAGCGCCCGCTCTGCGCGCGAGCCCGCCGCAACAGGCTCCACTTTGTCAGGATAATAGCCCACGAGATCAGGCTGAACGCAAGCAGCGCAAGCAAAATCAGCTTCGCCACCGCGCCCGTGTTGGAGATCATGTCGACGACTTCGCCGCCGACGAATGCTGCCAGCAAGGGGAGAAAATGCATCGTTTTAAGGAGAACGCCTCGTTTGATTATAGATGAATGAGACAGCGGAATTTCCCACATGTACCGCATGTGCCAATGGAAAATTCGAAGTCGGGAATTCAGATCGCGGCCGAGGGACGAACCGGCTGCGCTGCGGCGTTCTCAACGCCGATGAGATCACGAAGGCTGGAGCACAAAACGCGGGATGCCCGACTGCTGTTGCGGGCGAGTGTTAGAACCCGCAGCCAAAGCCATGGACGCAATGCGGCGAACAGGGCGAACCGCGCCTCCGAGAACCTGCCCTCGGAGTTAACGAATCGCTCCAGCGGAGGCAGTTCGAAACCGGCTTCGTCTGAGATCACTTTCAGGACGGCGAATTCGGTTCCGCGCAATTCAGCCGCACGAGCCACGGCCGCCGCCTCCATGTCCACAGCCTGTGCTCCGAAAGACTCGCGCAGCTTGCTTTTCTGCTCGGGAGACGCGACCGCACTAAAGCTGACCAGTACCCCAGTCCCTCCATCGAGGCGGACACGGCTGCCATCCGACGCGTTTACCACACAGCCGGGTCGCAGGATCTGAGCGAGCTGGAGCGACGAATCTAAGGCACCGGCAAATCCAGCAGAGCAGACCACCTTCGGCCCGAAAATCGAGATCACCGCCTCGGCAGCGCGTCGTGCGGCTTCGGCGCCGATACCACCACACACGACTACGGCCTCGCCTTTTTCGAAAAATCGGAAGCGCCGCGCCTCGTATTCCCTTTCATTCACGCGCCAGTCTCGAATTAGCGGGCGCATCTCACGCTCAAGTGCGGCGACGATCGCAATCCTAGACATACTTGTTGGCCTTGAACCACTCCACGGAACGCCGCAATGCCCCCTCGACAGGAATTATCGTCCAGCCCAGTTCTCTCTCTGCCTTTGCGGAACTCGCGAACATCATCTTCTTCCCCATGCGCACGGTCTCGACCGTTGCCCGAGGATCCCCGCCCAGCAGGCGTCCAGTGATGTTCTCGTCCACAACACCCGCCATAAACGCAAAGAAATATGGCAATTTCAGTCTGGGAGAGGGCAGCGCTGTGATCTCGCCGAGTTTGTCCAGAATCTGCTTCAAGCTTAGATTCTCACCACCGAGGATATAGCGCTCCCCTGGCTTGCCCTTCTCCAGTGCGGCGAGATGCCCACGGGCGCACTCGCGAACATCCACCAAGTTCAATCCAGTTTCCACATAGGCGGGAAATTTGCGTTTGAGAAAATCCAGCACAATCCGGCCCGTGGGCGTGGGCTTGACATCCTGCTCTCCGACCGGCGTCGTCGGATTGACTGTGACGACATGCAGCCCATTGCGCCCTGCTTCCAGCGCGACCTGCTCGGCCATAAACTTCGAGCGCTTGTAGTGTCCGATCATGTCGGCCAGCGCGACGCGAGAATCTTCATCGGCCTCCGAACCATCATTCGAAAACCCAATCGTCGCCACGCTGGACGTGTAAACCACACGCCGGATGCCATTCTTTCGCGCGGCGTCGAGAATCGCCCGAGTCCCTTCCACGTTCGAGCGATACATCTCGTTCGGATCCCGCACCCAGAGACGGTAGTCCGCGGCCACGTGAAAGACCGTCTCGCAACCGGACATTGCCTTCGACAGCGAGGCGGGATCCCGCAGGTCACCAGTTGCGGTCTCGGCGTTCAGGTCTTGTAAGTTTTTGAGATTACTCGTTGGACGAACCAGCAAGCGAAGCTTTGCTCCGTCATCCGAAAGCACGCGGGCAACATGGGAACCGAGGAATCCGGTAGCGCCGGTGACGAAAGCAAGCATTCAGCACTCAGCATTCAGCACTCGGCGTTCATTGTCAAATGTAACGGCATCACTGAAGAACTGGCGCAATTCACCCTCCAATTCCTCGCGACTGAGTTAATGCCTATTGGCAGGACTACTTGCTGGCGTAGTGCTCCGCACCCATGAAGTGCAGCGAAACGTAAAGCTCGTTTCCGATCACCCAGCTGTCATGCCCCGGAGGTCCAGGAGGAATGTAAAACAACATGCCTGCTCGAAGCTCGTGGATGGTTCCGTTTTCCATCGCTGCCGTTGCGCAACCGGAGAGCACCATGCCTACATGCTCGACGTTGCAACGGGAGGCGCCAGTCGCAGGACCGACGTGAAGCGACCACTTCCAGCCCGGTTCATAGGTAGCTCGACCGATGGTCATCCCGCCGATGTGCACAATCTCGAACTTCCCTTTTTCAAAGGTGCGAGTCTCATCCGGCTGCTCAAAACGCTTCAGAACTGTCTCGATGGCGTGCATATTGGTGCCCTGCCAAAACGCGCTTCAGAAAATGCCCTAGACGCTGCTCTTCTCCATTACCTTCGCGTAGGTCGTCAACGCGAGCAGCGGGAAATACAGTCGGTAGAGGTGGTACATCAGGTAGAACACGCGCGGGAAGCCGGTTCCAGTGTAGAACTGTTCGTCCCATGACCCATCTTTGCGTTGCGTGCGCATCAGGTAGGCAACGCCACGGGCCACGGAATCACTGCGCGTATCTGCGGCCGCAAGCAATCCGAGAATGGCCCAAGCCGTTTGCGAAGGCGTGCTGTCGCCCTGGCCACGCAGGGTTGGATCATCGTAAGAACCGACCGTCTCGCCCCAACCGCCATCCGGATTTTGGACCATCCGCAGCCACTCGGCTCCCTGTTGAATGCAAGGCTCGTGCAGATCCACGCCTATGGCCTCAAATCCGCGCAGCACAAGCGCAGTGCCGTAGATGTAGTTCACGCCCCAGCGCCCAAACCAACTTCCGTCGGGTTCCTGCTCTTTGCGGATAAAGTTGATCCCTCTTTTGACCGCAGGATGATCTTTTGTATATCCGTACGTCGCAAGCATCTCGAGAATACGGCCGGTGATATCGACCGTAGGGGGATCGAGCATGGCGTTGTGGTCGGCGAACGGCACGTACTGGAAGACCATGCGATCGTTGTCTTTGTCGAACGATGCCCATCCACCGTTCTTGCACTGCATCGAGAGAATCCAGTCAATGGCGCGCTGCACGGACTCGCGTTGATAGCGTCCGTTGGGATGCTCGACCCGGCTCAGGGCAAGGCAGACCATGGCGCTGTCATCGACATCTGGATAGAACTCGTTGTTGAATTCGAAGTACCAGCCGCCGGGCTGGCCTTTTTTGTTCTTGACCTTCCAATCGCCCACCGTGCGCACTTGCTTCTGCAGAATCCAGTCGGCGCACTTCACCATTTTGGGGTCATTTGCCGGCACACCCGCTTCGCCCAGCGCAAACAGCGCGTAGGCGGTATCCCATACTGGGGACATGCAGGGCTGCATGCGGAACGTTTCCTCCTCTTCGATCCCGAGCTTCTCGAATTCGTCCATGGCGCGAATCACTTGAGGATCATCGAGAGAGTATCCGAGGCAGCGCAACGCGATGATGGCGTTCATCATCGAGGGATAGATTGCGCCCAAGCCGTCGCTCATTTCGAAGCGTTCGAGCATCCACTTCTCCGCCTGATTCAGCGCGACCGATCGCAACGGGCGCACGTGAATGCGCTCGAACCAGTGAACGAGACGATCGAGAATGAGAAAGAAATTCCGCCAGGAAACCAGCTTCTTCGCCCAGTGCAAGTGCATGCGCGATTTCTGCATGCCGCCGACGAATAGTTCTTCCACGCCCATGTCGCGGGGGATTTTCTTAAAAGGCTTTTTGGCGTAACAGATCGAAAGCGGGACCAGGATGGCGCGCGACCAGGAAGAAATCTCGTAAATGTTGAACCAGAACCACTTTGGAAAGAGCACGATCTCGGGAGGGATGGCCGGAACGGCATCGTAATCGTACTGCCCGAAGAAACACAGGTAGATCTTGGTGAATGTATTCACCTCGGTGACGCCGCCCATTTCCAGAATTTTTTTGCGGCCGCGCTGCAAAGCTGGATGGTCCGCCGTGTAGCCAGCCAGTTTCAGACCGAAGTACGCCTTCACCGAGGCACTGATATTTGAGGGACCTGCGGCATAGATGCTCCACCCGCCGTCTTCGTTTTGATGGCGCAGAATCCAGTTAGCAGCTTTTCGGAAGCGCTCCTGATTGCCGGTTCCGAGGAGAGTGTGCAAGAGGATGTAATCGGACTCGAGCGTGGTGTCGGCCTCAAGCTCACCGCACCAATAGCCGGCTTCGTGCTGCTGCGAGAAAAGATACTTTTTCGCCGCTGCAATGGCCGCGCTCACACGGCTGCCAAGTTCCTCAATTTTTCCGAAACGAAGCTCAGGGCTGGATCCTACCGATGAAAAAGCTATATGGGATTCGGGGGAGTTGTTGTCCATGCAATCTCTACCTCAATTTCAAGTCCAGACTCACCACGGAGACACGAAACCCGGAGTCATAAAACCTTTCTGACGATTCCGCCTCGTGTCAGCACTGCCAGATCGAAACTCCGAATTAGTCCCATTCGGCGAGACGTTGTGCCCTTACCCTGGTTAGTTCTTCGTGAAGAAGCTTCTTCCGTAGCTCAGTGCCTCCGGGGTAAGACATGACTCAGTTCGCGGGAGCGCTCGCGATAGCCTCCACGATCTCTGGCGGCAAGCCAAACCGCACGTTCTCCGGCATCACTTCCAATTCCTGCACGTTGTTGAATCCCTTGGAGCGCAAATACGCCACAGTCTCTTCGACGAGATGCTCCGGAGCTGACGCTCCGGCGGTGAGGGCGATGGTGTTCACGTCCTTCAACCACGCTGATTCAATGTCGTTGCAGCTATCTATCAGGTGCGCATTCGTGCCCAGATTCCGTGCCACCTCGACCAAGCGGTTGGAGTTCGAGCTGTTCTCCGAACCTACCACCAGCAAGAGGTCGGAGTCAGAAGCCACCTGTTTCACCGCGACTTGGCGGTTCTCTGTCGCGTAGCAGATGTCCTGTGCCGCGGGCCCCTTGATATTCGGGAACTTCTGCTTCAGTGCCGCAATGATGTCCTTGGTCTCATCCAGGCTGAGAGTAGTCTGGGTCAAATAGGCGACGCGGTTGGGATCTGGCACTTGAAGACTCGCGACCTGCTCCGGCGATCCCACGACCTGGGTGACGAGCGGGGCCTCGCCCAAAGTTCCGATTACTTCATCGTGGTCCTTATGTCCAATCAGAATTAGTGAATATCCTTCCTTCGCAAACTTCACCGCCTCCACGTGGACCTTCGTCACGAGCGGACAGGTGGCGTCAATCACGCGCAACCTGCGCCGCGAACTATGCTCCCGGACGTCTGGGGAGACGCCGTGCGCGCTGTAAATGATGCGCTCGCCATTCGGCACCTCGTCTTCGCTATCGACGAAGATCGCGCCTTTACCGCGCAGTTCCTCCACGACAAAGCTGTTGTGGACGATCTCCTTACGTACGTAGATCGGGGGGCCGAACGCCTCGAGCGCGATCCGTACTACGTCAATGGCGCGCACTACACCCGCACAGAACCCGCGGGGCTTCAGAAGCAGTAGTGTCTTTCCTTCGCGTTGTGCCAGAACTCCACCCACGATATTTCCGTTCCTCAGATTGTTAAGACCGGCACCGGGATTAAGCCCGAAGCCGCCCTGAATCTGACCTTGTCAGTTGGACGCTAACCACCACGAATCGTGCCCGATGAGTGTCTCAAGGGTACACGATCCCCATTGTGGGGATACTCATAAAGTATAGAACAGTGCCGGGATGGTCAACGTAAGCCACACATATTGCGAGGATTAGCACCGAACTGCAGATTCCGGCAGCGAACGGAATCGATCAGAATTCGTGCATCGACACGTAACTCACTTGCGACACGCGGCGCGATTGCAGTACTTCTATGCTCCGGCTACGAATCTCGTCCGGCGTGCCAAACGCGGGGATCCGCACCAGCAGCCCCAGGTTTCGATAGAACTCGATCAGAGGAGCCGTACTCCGGTTGTAAGCGTCGAGCCGCACTGCGACCGATTCGGGCCGGTCATCCTCGCGCTGCAGCAGGTTGCCATTGCATTTGTCGCAATGGCCTGCACTCTTGGGAGGCCGCTCGGTGACGTGATACACCGCCTTGCACGTCTCACAGGTTCGCCGTCCACCGAGCCGGGCCACGATCTCCGAGAAAGGCAGCTCGTAGTTCACGACTGCATCCAGCGGGATACCTTCCTCTTCCAGAAGCTTCTGTAGGGCCTCCGCCTGGCCTAAGGTGCGAGGGAAGCCATCGAGGATGAACCCTCCGACGCAATTCAGGCAGGCACGGCGTTCGCGGACGATTTCCCAGACGATGGTGTCGGGCACGAGTTCGCCGCCGCGCATATAGCCTATAGCCTCCCGCATAGCCGGCGTCTGCTCGCATTCCACTCGGCTTCCTGCAGTCCGAAACACATCCCCTGTCGAGAGATGGCATGCCCTCAGCTCCTGGTGCAACTGCTCGGCCTGGGTACCTTTGCCGACTCCAGGGGGTCCAAGAAGAACGAGTCGCCAGGGAATTTGACTTGCTTCGGGAACGGTCTTGCACGGCTCGGATGGCCCATGCAGCCACAGGCTACGGTCTTGATTACGGATTCCAGACATTGCCTGAATCTAAGGCGCGAAGCTGGATGCACACCGTGACTCGAATCACACGTAAGTGGGTATCAAAACACTAACTTCCCCTATGGCCCGGTCGTGCCCCCTCATTCCCTCGCCGTGCCATTGTCATTACTTCCGTAATACTGCAATCTAGGTGCGTCGAACGGGCCCCAGGAACTCAACCCAATGTTCGAAACCGCCCCCAGAACGATGAGCAGCACGCAGCGCCGGACCGGCGCCGTGAATCGGCAGCCACGCAGGCTTGCTCTTGCTCTTTCGATTCTCCTCATCGCACTTCTGGTCCTACTGGTCAAAGATCGCCAGTTCTGGTTCGGCGCTGAGCAGGCGACAATCGACTCCGACCTGCCAGAAACCTCAGCTCAGGTTCAGAATCCCGCAGGTCCATCCGCCAGGAAGACCCAGGCGGCAGCGACAGTTTCAGCAAAGAAACAGGCCCACGTCGGTCTCGCCGCCGAAATGAAGGATGATGATCCACCGATCGCAGTGACCCGGACTGTGCTGCCTTCCCTCGACGTCGAAGTAGTCGCTGGCGACAAGCACCACAGAGTGCATCCGCCGACGAGCACGACGCACGTGGAACTTCAGAATCCGAGCGCGAATGCAGCACCCACAACGAATGCCGCCGAGCGCGAGCCGCTGCCGCCGACTGCCGCTGCCCCGGAAGCATCGGCCAATGCGTCGTATCCATTGTTAGCGCAGCATATGAACGTGCAGGGTGCGGTGATCCTGCAGGCCATCATCAACGCCGACGGTCTGGTGGAAGATCTGAGGGTGGTAAGTGGTCCGCCGATTCTGACCACGGCCGCGAAACAGGCAGTGCGCGAATGGCGCTTCAAGCCGGTCGTGCAGAACGGGCACGCGGTTGAGACTCAGGCCCGCATTACGGTTAACTTCAACATCAAGGTTGCGGATAACTCTGCAAGCACCACCGTAGCCGAGAGCCGCGCCTCCGACATCCTCGTCATCAGCCGCTAATCTCTAGGCGTTTGCTTTAATCATCTGCTCGGCGTGCTTCCTCGAAGTCTCAGTCAGTTTTGCTCCACTCAGCATCCGAGCCACTTCGTCGGTTCGCGCATCGCCGGTAACTGCGCGAATGCTGGTTCGCGTGCGTCCGCCTGATTCCTTCTTCTCAATGACGTAATGGTGATCGCCAAAGGCGGCAATCTGCGGGAGGTGTGTAACGCATAAAACCTGGCTCGATCCAGCCAGTGATTTGAGTTTCTTGCCGACGGCTTCAGCCGCCCGCCCGCCGATCCCAGTATCGATTTCGTCAAACACGAGGGTCTTCTGGGTTCCCCATCCTTGTCGCGCCTTCTGGGAGCGGGCCTTGAGTTCCCGCGCGCTCCGCTGTCTCTGAGACATACTTCTATTCTCCGACTCAACGCTGGCCTTCAGCGCCAGCATGACGCGTGACAGTTCCCCTCCAGAAGCAATGTGTTCCAACTGCCGCATCGGTTCACCGGGATTGGTCGAGATCTTGTACAGGACTTGATCGAAGCCGTGCCCAGTCCATTCGCTCCCCTGCTCAGACGCCGTGACCTCGATGCGGAACTCGGATTTCATTGCTAAATCGTTGATGTCTGCCTCGACCAAGTTTTCAAGTCTGCGTGCCGCCTCCTTGCGCTTTTTCGACAGTGAACGTGCTGCCTGCAAGTATTCCTCTGCCGCGTTCGCCAACTCGCCATGCAGCTGCCGCAGAACCTCGTCTTTGTTCTCAACCTCGGACAACTTTCGGGAAACATCCCTACCGAACTCGATAACATCCTCCAATGTAGGCCCATACTTGCGTTTCAAGCGATCGAGCAATGCGAGCCGATCCTCGACCTCGGCGAGGTGTTCCGGTGACGCCTGGATGCCCCCTGCATAATCTCGTAGCGTCGCCCCGACGTCTTCGACGCTGATCCTGGCCGACTCCAGCGCAGCCATAGCCTCATGGAATTTCGGCTCGAACCGCGCCAATTCTTGTACCTGCTTCTGCGCTGCCCGCAGGGACGACGCGGTCGACGCGTTCCCTTCGTAGAGCAGGTCGAACGCATTCATCGCCGCGTTGTAGATCTTCTCGGCATTCGCGAGGACGCGCTTTTCCGATTCGAGCCGCTCGTCTTCTCCGGTCTGAAGCCGAATCTCCTCGATTTCACGCTTCTGGAACGTCCACAAATCGACAAGCCGCAAACGGTCCTGCTCGCCACGCTCGAGCTCGTCGATGCGCGTGCGAATCTGCTTCCAGGCGCTGAAGGTCGTATCGACGGTTTCGGGTTGACTGCCTGCAAATGTATCCAGCAAAGCAAGCCGCGCCGCCCCATCAAAGTTCAGAATGGATTCTTTTTGCGCGTGGATAATAGCAAGATGCGGACCCAAGTGGCGCAGAACCGCCACCGTTGCCGGCTGGTTGTTGACGAACACTCGTCCCTTGCCGCCAGCTGCGATCTCGCGCCGCAGGATCAGCGAGCCGTCTTCGGACTCATCCAGCCCATTTGCGGCAAGAATTTGTGCCAGTGATTTTTCGGCGGATTCGGTTGACTCAAAGATGCCCGACACGACGGCCCGTTCAGCCCCGGTTCGAATCACGTCGCTCGAAGCTTTCTCGCCGAGCAGCAGCGCCAGGGCATCGATCAGAATCGACTTCCCTGCCCCAGTCTCGCCTGTGAGAAGATTCAGCCCTGGGCCAAACTCCACCGCGAGATTGTCCACCACCGCATAGTTCTCGAGTCGCAGTTCAATCAGCACAAGTGGTCCTGCAATCGAAAAGTTGTGCGCAGCATAGCATGAAATCGCGTCATCCTCGGTGACACCGCTGATCACGCCTTTGGGAAACAAACAAACTCAGAGAAACTCTTTGGCCTGGCCTGGGTTCCCTCCTTTGCACCAAATTCCTGGTCGTCATCATCTAAAATTGTTCCCATGGCGCTTGCCGGACAGTCAGCCGTCGAAGAGCAACCAAAATCCATCCCAGGGACCATGCTGGCCGCTGTGTATCGCGGGATCAATGACGTGCGCATGGAAACCGTCCCGGTACCGAAGATTGGGCCCGGGGAGATGCTGGTTCGCGTCCACTCCTGCGGAGTTTGCGGAACGGACCTCAAGAAAATTTCCACAGGCTCCCATTCTGCGCCCAGGATCTTCGGCCACGAGACGGCGGGCATAGTCGCAGACGTGGGGTTGGGCGTTAGCCAATTCACTGCAGGAGACCGGGTCGTAGTCTTCCATCACATCCCGTGCCGGCAATGTTTCTATTGCAAGCACAAGACGTTTGCGCAATGCAGTACGTACAAAGAGGTCGGCTGCACCGGAGGCTTTGAGCCGTCCGGCGGCGGCTTTGCCCAGTATGTACGGGTCATGGACTGGATTGTTCAGCACGGTACAGTCCGAATTCCAGATGGTGTTCCTTTCGAGCAGGCATGCTTCGTGGAACCAGTTAATACCTGCATGAAGGGCATCGAGGCTCTGAACCTCCAGTCCGGCGAGACCGTTCTTACCATCGGCCAAGGGCCCATAGGCATCATATTAAGCGTACTTGCGCGCCGTGCCGGGGCCAGCTTAATTACTTCCGATTTGTACGCCGAGAGGCTTAGAATAGGTTCAAGTTTCGGACTCGACCAAACCATTGACGCTTCGCAAGGAAAGGTAGTGGAGCGTGCCCGCGAAATGACCGAAGGGCGTGGCGCTGACGCGGTAATTTTAGCCGTTGGCGGGAACTCTCTTATTCGTACGGCCATGGATGCGGCCAGGCCGGGAGGTCGAATTTTGCTGTTTGCGCAAACGCAGCACGGAGAGGCAATCATTGATCCTGCAGCCGTCTGTGTCGACGAAAAGACGCTGGTGGGCTCCTACAGCGCCTCCGTTGACCTGCAGGATGACTCTGTCCAGTTCGTCATGAACCGGGAAATGGATCTGCAACGACTCGTGAGTCATCGCTTTCCACTGAGCGACAGCCCGAAAGCCTTGGACTTAGCGGCCCACCCGCAACCGTCGTCTATGAAGATCATGATTCAACCCGGGAGCAGTTGGGAAGGAAGCCCGCAGTGAACGGAAAAATGACCGCGGCCGTCCTGTACGGCAAGGAAGATCTGAAGATCGAAAAAGTCCCCATCCCTCGTGTTGGAGACGGCGAGGTTTTGGTCAAGGTCCAGGTCGCCCTCACATGCGGTACCGATCTGAAGGTTTATCAGCGCGGATACCACGCGCGCATGATCGTGCCTCCGGCTTTGTTTGGTCATGAACTGGCGGGTGTGATCGAAGAAGTCGGAGCCGGCGTCAACGGCTTCAAGAAGGGCATGCGCGTCGTCGCACTCAATTCCGCGCCGTGCCAGATGTGCTTCTATTGCTCCAAGCATCAGGAGAATCTCTGCGAGGATCTCCTGTTCAACAATGGCGCCTACGCGGAATACATTCGGGTGCCGCGCCGCATTGTTGAAGCCAACATGTTGGTGATCCCGCCGAATGTCTCGTTCGAAGATGCCGCTATGACGGAGCCTCTGGCCTGTGTGCTTCGGGGCCTGCACGAAACTGGAGTGGAGATCGGCGACACAGTAACGATCTTGGGCGGCGGGCCCATCGGGCTCATGTTCGTTCAAGTCGCCCGCGCCATTGGCTGCAACGTGATCTCTGTCGTGAAGCGCGATGGACAGGTCGAAGCCGCCAGGCAGATGGGCGCGCATGAAATTATTCAGACCACAAAGACAGCGAATGTGGTCGAAGCCGTTCGCGCACTATCTCCGCAAAAGCGTGGCTGTGACGTCGTAATTGAGGCGGTCGGAAAACCCGATGCATGGGAATGGGCCGTGGACATGGTTCGCAAAGGCGGCACCGTAAACTTCTTCGGCGGATGTGCCAGCGGAACCAAGGTGCAGCTTGAAACCAATCGCCTGCACTATTCCGAGATTACTCTCAAGGCAACGTTCCACCACACGCCCGAAACGGTGCGTCGCGCATTCGGGCTAATCGCGGCCAAGAAGATCCGTCCAACCGACTACATTACCGGCGAGGCGCCGCTATCGCGGCTGCAGCAGGTTCTGCGCCACATGCTGAATCGCGGGGGTGACATCAAAACCGCAATCATCCCCGGCCATTGATCTTCGCTCGAGTGCCGCCTCAGCGACGAACTGGCAAAGCCCGGTACGGCAGTGCTAGCTTAATCATTGAAAAGGAATGGAGTCCCGTCGGGACCGCATAACGCGCAACTGTGAGCCAACTCGCCAACCAATCGCCGCCCGCAGCAGCCCTCGGCTGGAGCCGCCTTCCCGCGAGCTACGCGATTCCATCCTTGGCCCCTTCCCTCAATGAAGCCCGCGCATATTGCGCTCACCTGGCCCGCACTCATTACGAAAATTTTTCAGTTGCTACGTGGTTCCTCCCGGCACGCCTGCGCCAGCATTTTTACAACGTTTACGCGTACTGCCGGATTTCGGACGATCTCGGAGATGAAGTCGGCGATTCCGGCGCTTCGCTCGAACTCCTGGGTCAATGGCAGCGCGAACTCGACGCCTGTTATGACGGCAGCCCCAAGCATCCAGTGTTCGTTGCGTTGGCCGAGACAGTCCGGCAATTCGAAATCCCGAAGCACGAATTTTCCGATCTGCTCATCGCATTCCGGCAGGACCAGACAGTCACTCGCTTCGATAGCTTCAATGATGTCCTCGCGTACTGTCGCTATTCAGCCAACCCGGTTGGCCATCTCGTTCTGTACCTCTGTGGATACCGCGACGATGAGCGCCAGCAACTTTCGGACTACACCTGCACCGCTCTTCAGCTCGCGAACTTCTGGCAGGACGTCAGTGTCGATTACGAGAAGGGACGGATTTATCTTCCGCTCGAGGATCTGCGGCGGTTTGGCGTGAGGGAGGATGACATTGCAGGCAAGCGCAACACTGCGGCGTTCCGCGAGATGATGAAGTTTGAAGTGGATCGCGCCCACGATTGGTTTCGTCAGGGCCTGCCGCTTGTGGGAAAAGTGAATCACGAGCTCGCCATTGATCTGGAACTCTTCACCCGAGGAGGACAAGAGATCCTTCGCGCGATCGAGAAGCAAGGCTACGGAGTTCTAGGGAATCGCCCGTCGATCTCCAAGGCTCGGAAGTTGGCACTCGTCGCCCGCGCCGCCTTCGGCAAGATCAGTGGAGGCTTGATGTGAGCGCCGGCACTCATCAGGTTCCTCTGCCGTGGACTCCGGCTGCGCCACAGCTGGTGATGGCCTACTCCGTCTGTAAGGGCATCACGCGCAGCTCCGCCAAGAATTTTTATTATGGGTTTCTCGTTCTGCCCCGCCGCAAACGTGAGGCGCTCTGCGCCGTTTACGCGTTCATGCGGCGTTGCGATGACATTACAGACGATCCCAGTCTCAGTTTTGCTGAGCGCCGCCAGAAGCTCGATACATGGCTTGACGCTCTGCACCGGGCGCAGCAAGGACAGCCGACGGATGATGCAATCCTGCTTGCGCTGACCGATGCGCAACGTCGTTTCATCATTCCTGCCGGATTGCTGGATGAACTCGCGCATGGCACGGCCATGGACATCGAGGAATCGACTGACGCGCAATCCGCAAGCACACCCGGCCTGACGGTGCGCTATCAAACGTTCGAAGACTTGCGCCTCTACTGCTATCGAGTCGCTTCGGTAGTCGGACTGGTCTGCATTCACGTGTTTGGATATCGCGATCCCGCAGCGGAACCGCTTGCGGAGAACTGCGGCCTGGCATTCCAATTGACCAACATCATCCGCGACGTGAAAGAGGACGCATCGCTTGGCCGCGTGTATTTTCCGCAAGAAGATTTGACGAAGCTTAACCTGTCGCCTCAGGAGTTTCTCGGAGCTCCGGATGCGGGACGCTTCCGTGCGCTGTTGGCGCTCGAAGCCGACCGCGCGCGAGAGTACTACAAATGCGGAGACGAGTTGATCTCCTACATCTCAGAAGACAGTCAGCCGGCACTTTGGGTTCTGGTGAATATCTATCGCAGTCTGCTAGAAAAGATCGCAGCCAGACAATATGACGTATTCACCGCCAAGGTGAGCCTGAGCACATGGGAAAAGCTGCGCATATTGGCGAAAGGGTTCCTGAGACGCATCACGTAGAATAAAAGTTGCCGAGTGCAGGTTGCCAATCTCAGATTCTAGATTTCAGATTTGAGATTTCATCCGCAAAACTACTCTGGAGCCGAATCTGCAATCTGAAATCTGGACTCTGCAATCGGAATGAGTTTCTCTTCTCCCACTGTCGCCATTGCTGGAGGCGGCCTCGCCGGACTCGCAGCTGCCTGCGCACTATCTGATCTCGGCTTCCGGATAACTATCTTCGAAAAGCGCCCGTTCCTTGGCGGACGCGCTTCGTCCTACGAACACCCTGGCACGGGGGAGGTCGTGGATAACTGCCAGCACGTGTTGTTTCGCCTCTGCACGAATCTCATCGAGTTCTATGAACGCATCGGCGTCGCTGATCAGATCCGCTGGTTTGACCAGATGAATTTCATCGAGCCGGGGGGGCGAATCTCTGTGATGAAGTCATCGGTGCTACCTGCCCCGATGCACACCGCGCCGTCGTTCTGGATGTTTTCCTTTCTGAGCGCGGCAGACAAGCTCTTGATCTCCCGCGCCCTCATTCCAATCACGCTGAGGGAACTTCGCGACACCGGAGAGTCATTCCAGCAATGGCTTGATGCTCATCACCAGAGCGCCAGTGCCGTGACGCGCTTCTGGCGCCCCATTCTGGTGAGCGCGCTCAGCGAGGAATTAGATCGCATTTCGATTTCGGCCGCGGCGCAGGTCATTCGTGAATCGATGAAATCGCACGCAGCCCGCCAGATGGGCGTACCCATGATCCCCCTGACGGATCTCTACAACGCCGCTGGCGAGTATGTGCGCGCTCGTGGTGGCGTGCTTGAATTCCGCTGTCTGGTTGATTCTTTTTCGGCTGAACCCTCCCGAGTGGACGTGGGAGTTCGGAATCGTGCAGCCGAATCATCAACCTACGACTATCTGGTGATCGCTGTTCCCTTCGATGCGCTGGATCGCGTTCTTCCTGCCGCGCCGGAAAGCATCGGCCTTCGCGAGAAGATCTCGCATTTCGAGAACTCTCCCATTACGGGGATCCATCTGTGGTTCGACCGCCAAATTTCCGATCTCGATCACGCTGTTTTGCTGGATCGGACAATCCAGTGGATGTTCCACAAGTCCCGCCTGCAGCCCATGCGGACGCAGAACGAAGCCGCACTGGCGACGGCTGCAGCCGCAACGCGTAGTCCCCTTGAAGCGAATCGGGAAGCACACGAATTCAATCGTGCCGATAAGAGTGCTGTTGGGAGTAACGCTTCAGCAACTGGGGGCAGCTACGTCGAGCTGGTTGTCAGTTCCTCGAAGTCTCTGATCGACAAGTCGCGCTCCGAAATCGTCGACCTCGCGCTGGCGGAGCTCCGGGAGTTTTTTCCCGCAGCGCGCGGAGCCAATCTCGTGAAATCCACGGTAATTAAAGAGGTAAATGCCACATACTCCCCACGGCCGGGCATCGACGCGCACCGTCCGACGGCGGTGACGGCGTGGCCTCGCGTATTTCTTGCGGGGGATTGGGCGGCCACCGGGTGGCCCGCAACGATGGAAGGAGCGGTCAGGAGCGGATATATAGCTGCAGAAGCCCTAGCCCGCGCTGCCGGCATCAAAGACGTACGATTCGTATCACCCGACCTTCCGCCAACAGGTCTGATCCGGCTATTCGCGTAGATAACGTGTAGCGCGGGCGCAACGGTGCGACGCCGTCGTTGCGAACCATCAAACGTTTCCGTCGTGGTTTCGGATTTCCCCGCTACGACCCCAAGTAACTTCAACTTCCGCGCAGCCGAGCCGATACTGATGGCATGGACGGGCGCGAAGCCGAACCGAGAACCGCGATGTGGGCCGTTGCTGAGGTCTCGTGGCAGGACCAGTCCGGGCAGCCGGTCCGCGCTCGTGCAACCATGGAAGATACATCGCGCTCGGGAGCGTGCCTGCGGGTGAACGCGCCAATCGAGGTCGGCTCCAGAGTCCAAATTAAGTGGCACCGCGAACAATTCTCCGCGATCACGCGCAATTGCCGCCGCGATGGTAGAGATTTTCTACTCGGCGTTCGCCGAGATGGCACGAACTGTAGCCCCCTGACTTCGCGAGCAGCTACACGCTCAGGACCTAAGGTCCTATCGCCTGATCCGACGAGTTCCGATTCAAGGCTGAGTCAGTCAGGGTACAACGCAGATGCAGAACCGCAGCGCCGGCCATTTCCCCGCTCACAGGTACCGTCCCTTGCGGACGAAAGGAACGTTATGGAATCCAAAACGCTTTTGCCGAAATTATGGGGCCGCCAACCCGCAAGCGACGCCCCCACAAAACCCAAAGCTTCGGAGGCTCCGATGAACAAGCCCAACGCGACTGCGGCAGAGCCCGCCGCGCCCCGGATGGATCTGCTCTCCTATGAAGACATTTACCGCGCAGCCGGAATCCTGACCCCTCCGTCCGGGTACGGCATTCAGAAGGTCGTTGATATGCTCAATAGCGATCGACTTCGCGATCTATCCAAAGACATAAAGCGGGCGTCAGTTCTGATGGCTCTCGATGCCGCTGGCACCTCGGTCGACGATCTGCTGCAGGATGCCACGCGCCGCCAGCGCGCTCTCGACTCCTACGAGGCGGGGCGACGCCGTCAACTTGAAGAATTCGAGTCGCGCAAGTCTCAAGAGAACGCGCAGGTCGAGGCCGAACTGGAGCGTCTGAAAGCGCATTACTCCGAGCGCATTCAATGCAATCGCGAACAGGTTGACCGGGAGAAGGAAGCAGTGCGCAACTGGCAGATGGCGATGCAGCACGAGGTGCAGCGAATCTCCGAGGTCATGGAACTTTGCCGGAAGCCTGCAGCGTCTGCTGCTGCAGCAGCCTCGTCCGCGTCGTCTAGTTCGCACAGCGCGATCAAACCGAGTACGGACTCGGGCTCGAATTGAGCGCGCACTACTTAATGCGGCGGCATGCGACCAGCAGTCGCGTCCATGGCTCGTCGTCGAGTTTGCTGATCTGAACTACTGGGTGTCCGTCGGTCACATCATGAATGAACTGGCCATCGCCGATGTACATTCCCGTGTGGTCAATGTGCTTCGCAGAAGATCCGAAGAACAGCAGATCCCCAGGCTGCAAGTCTTTGCGCTCCACCGCCGTCACGCCGGACCACGCGGCCTGCTTATCGGCGTCGCGGGGCATGGTATAGCCGCGCTCCCGCATCAGCATCTGTGTGAAGCCGGAGCAGTCAAAGCCGAAACTCGACGTACCTCCCCACAGATACGGTAGTCCCAAGAACCGCTTCGCCAGTTCGATCGACTCCGGAATTGTCAACCGCTTCGGGTCAGCGACGACATCCCCAGTCTGAATCCATGCATCAGTTTTGCCCGGAAGACGGACCTTCATCCACCCATCCGGAATTGCGGCAGTCTTGCTGCTCTGCCCCTCCGCACCTGGCGGCGCCGTTTCCAGCCGCGTTTCAAACGGCACGGTGATGACCGGCTTGTGCTTGGTCACATCCGGCTCGCTGTAGAGGTTAGCGAACAGGCTTTGCACCTGCACCACCGGCCCCGATGTGGCGTATCCATTACCGCTCTGCACAATGCGGACGTGCCGGCTCGGGACCCATCCCGTGTAGTGATCCGGAGTCTGAATCCGCGACCACTCTCCGCGAGAGACGAGCAACGTCACGTTGCTGCCATAAATCACTTGAGAAACTACATCTGTCTTGTCGCTTGGCCCCGAATACATATTCGCGACAGGGATGACCACCACCTGCAAATTGTCTTTCGCGCGGACGGCTGGGACGACCAGGAAAAACAGTAAGAGTATGCGGACGACGAGATGCCGGGAAGCTAGCTTCATTGGGCATCATTCTAGCGAGTGCGCTGCAATGAATCTAGCTATTCAGAGCTATGCCTTGCCTTGTAGCGATCGTAAGTGACAGGACTGTCTGCGCGCTGCTCCTGCAGCACCCGCAGGAGTTTCACCTGGCATCGGGGAGTAGTTTCCGAAATTTCATCAAGAAAAATCGTGCCCCCGTTAAAACTCTCGAATAGCCCGCACCTGGAGGCAGCCGCGCCTGTGAACGCGCCTTTCTCGTGTACAAAAAATTCACTTTCCAGTACGCTTTCCGCAAACGCTTCGCAGTTAATCGCGGTCATCGGCTTCCTTCACGGGAATTGTCTTCGAAACTTCACCTGAGATGACAGGCTACGGATGGTTGGGACTAATCGGATCGTCATCGTGGCACAAACCTAAACAGGTCACAACACCAACAGCCACTCCACCTGCAAGTTTAGCCCATGGAGAGTTCAAGATGGGGCCATGCGCGGCTGTAGCCGCAGATTCGTTGACGTACCCGCCCCCGCACTTGTCCTCGCGTGATTGTTGTTCGCCTTCGCGCACGATGACTCGCTCGGAGCCGGAAGACTTCTTCGCCGGTTTCGCCCCGCTCGACCGGTGATCGATGTAGGTGTCGCTCTTCAAAGCAGAGACGGTGACCTTCCCGTTTACATCTGAGACGTCATACCGCGTCCAGCTGCTGCCATCGACTGGCACAATCATGACGCAGCCAACTCGCACCTTCAGTCCGGTCGACGTATTGACGGACAGAACGCCGTGCTCCAGGACGAGTTCGTCTCCTTCAAACTGCACGAGTGTATCCTCATGGATGTCAACTGCGGATCCTCTGCTCTCAATACGGGCTGCGGTGGCTTTACTAGTTTGGACGACGTCGTCGCGGTATAAAGCGGCAGATCCGGTCGCTGGCTGGGAGTTATGGAACACTCCGCTCCCGCTGATTCGCAGAATCGCACCCGGGGCGTCCACAGCGGACACCATTCCGGATAGATTCAAGACGAGACAAGCGCATACGATTTGTCGGCAGCCAAACAGGTTTCGCCCCGATCCGCACTCTTGCTGCTCTTCTAAGGCTACGCGACCTCTTGTCAGCCGCCTATTGCCTGCCTTGATGACCAAAAACGCCCGGAGTTCGGGCTTAGCAGCAAGATTCGCCATCGGGCCCTCTTACTAAATAGGATCGACGATGCGGACGTTTCCGCTCCTTGACTCTATCCACCCGCACACCTAACATTCCATGCCAAGCCATTTGGCGGTTTATGATCGGCCAGTTAGTCGGGCATTACCGGGTCCTTGAGAAGATTGGTGCAGGGGGGATGGGCGAAGTCTTCCGCGCGCGAGACGAGCGTCTCGGCCGGGATGTTGCGCTTAAGCTGATTCGGCCCGCCTCCAGCGACAACCCTGACCACCTTCGTCGCTTCGAGCAGGAGGCGCGGGCCGCTGCTGCTCTGAACCACCCCAACATCCTCGCTATCTTCGACGTCGGGTTCGAAGGCAAGACACCATACATCGTATCGGAATTGCTTGAGGGCAAAACTCTCCGGAACCGGCTCGGCGAAAGTCCGATCCCGATGCGTGAAGCCGCCGGATACGCCCTGCAAATCGCGCAAGGCCTTACGGCCGCTCACGACCGCAACATCGTTCATCGCGATCTGAAGCCTGAGAACCTGTTCCTGACAAACGATGCACGAATTAAAATTCTCGATTTTGGCGTCGCCAAGTTGCAGCCTGCGCCGGACGAGAACCGCTCTTTCGAAAACCTGACGACCGTAACGAAGCACGGCGCTGTCATCGGCACCGTCGCATACATGTCGCCCGAGCAACTCCGTGGCAAGGCTGTCGACCACCGCAGCGACATCTTCAGCTTCGGAGCCATTCTCTACGAGATGACGTCCGGCCATCGCGCCTTCCGCGGCGAAACCGAAGTGGACACCATGACCGCTGTCCTGCGCGAAGAACCCTCGGCGGCTGTGCTCGACGAGGCAGCGATTCCTTCCGGATATCAGGACATTGTTAGACACTGCCTCGAAAAGGAACCTGAGAACCGATTTCAGTCCGCCCGGGATCTTGTCTTCGCGCTGCAGACGCTCTCCGGCTCGGCGCAGGTCAGCACCGTCCGGATTTCCAGGCCGAAGCCCAAATCCCGCGCAATTCTCCCCTGGGCGGCCGGGTTGGTTATGGCTGCCGCGGCTGCAACCCTAGCTGTTTTGCTCGTCTTTCGCGCTCCGGCTTTCAACCCCATCTACACGCGAATGACGTTTGAGGCGGGCACCATCTACGCCGCACGTTTCACCCCCAATGGAGAGTCGGTTATCTATGGGGCTTCCTGGGACAACAAACCCACGCAGTTATTCTCGACTGTCGCCAATTCTTTGCTCTCTCAACCGCTCGCGTTCAACAACGCAAATCTGCTTGCAGTTTCGCGGCATAACGAATTGGCCTTAACGGTAGGTGGAATCCATTCCGGTCAGATGGAGACTGTGAACGGCATGCTCGCCGAAGCTCCGCTGGCAGGAGGATCCCCCCGCGAACTGCTCGCAGATGTCCGATGGGCCGACTGGGATCCACAAGGCAAGTTGGCCGTTGTTCACAACGTGAACGGCCAGAGCCGTCTTGAATATCCGGTGGGCCACGTCATTTATCAGAGCGGCGGCTGGATTAGCGACATCCGATTCAATCCCAAGGGCGATCAGATCGCGTTCATGGATCATCCCGCACTCTGGGACGACCGCGGCCTCGTTCGGATCACCGACTACTCCGGCCACGTTCGCACACTCACTCGCGAGTGGGACACTGAACGCGGCCTTGCTTGGCGTCGCGATGGACAAGAGATCTGGTTCACTGCTGTCGACCAGGGGCATGATCTCAATCTTCTGGCAGTGGATCTGGCTTCCGGGAAGACTCGGCAAGTTCTCGATCTTCCCGGGGCAATTACCTTGCAGGACATCGCACCGGATGGCCGTGTGTTGATCTCGTTGAATTCCCCTCGGCTCTCCATGGGATTTACATCTGCCGACAGCAGTGAAGATGTCGATCTCTCGTGGCATGACGCGAACTCTGCCCGAGATATTTCTCGCGATGGAAAATTCCTTCTATTTGAGGATGCGAGTGAAGCGGCTGGTTCAGGCTACGCAGTCGCCCTGCGCAAGGTGGACGGCGCGCTTCCAGTTCGCCTGGGCGAAGGCAGCGCCGGCGGCCTTTCGCCGGATGGACAATGGGCCATCTCAGTTTCCACGAGCCAGACGCGACAGCTCACGTTGTTCCCCACGGGCGCAGGACAGCCACGCAGTATCTCTGTCACCGGTCTTGACCATGTCCACAATGGATGGGCCCGATTTCTCGGCGATGGGCAGCGGATAGCAATTCTCGGGGATGAGGGCGGACACGCTCACCGCTGCTACCTCGTGGACGTGTCTACCGGCAGGGCACAACCTGCGACTCCGGAGGGCGTGGTCTGCGGGGCGGTGTCTCCCGACAGTCGTTTCATGGTTCCCGCCGGCTCCAGCGCGTCGCTCACGCTGTATTCGCTGGCGGGGGCTGCGGACAAGGCCCTCCCGCTGAAGCATGACTTCAATCCGGTGCAATGGTCAGAAGATGGCAAGCTGCTGTATGGCTACCATTGGGGCGAATTCCCCAGCAAGGTTTACCAATTGGAGATTGCTACCGGAAAAGAATCCTTGCTTCGCGAGTTGAAGCCGGGAGTCCCCGCAGGTGTGGTGCTGGTTGCGCCCGTGGTCGTCAGTCGCGACGCGAAGTTCTTCGCATATAGCTATAACCAGACCCTCTCGGTTCTATATCTCATCTCCGGATTACACTGAGCGCATCGAATCAGTCCAGAGGTCCGGCAAAATGATCGGCCACATAGTGAAAGAAGATCGACGTCGAGGTCTGCGCTTCGCTGAGCACGTCGCGACAATGAGGCAGTTTCGTTCCACGATACGCCAGCCCATCTCCGATCCCCTGGTAAACAGTCACTGAGCCGGAAGGCGTATCCAACTTGATCGGCCAAGGAGTCGCCATCTCCGGTTCGGGAGAAAAATCCAGGCATAGCGTCACACTGAATTCGCATTGCTCGCGGTCTGTATGCTTCTTCAGTTCAGAGCCGCTCAGGTACGATGCGAAATACACGTAAGACGGCTTGAGTGGCTCTCCTGCAATCGCGCTGAGCGTCGACGCAATCTCCTGATGGAAGAATCGTGCGACGGGGTCATTGTGCGCGACATACCGTAGAGGGCTTTGCTCATCCCCCAGATGGATCGTTCCCGAGCGAATCATGTAGCGGTAATATCGCCGCAAAGCCGCAACGTGTAACGGATGAATCAGATCTCCAAACGGTGTGTAGCCCTTCTCAATAAAAATTCGAGCAGCTCTTCGGATTTGACCTTGCCGCTCTGAGTACCGCTCTCTGGCATCTGTCTCGCCAATCAGCACACCCGAGAACTCGAGCATCCGCCTTTCATGTTGCGACGCCGAATCGGGCAATGGTTCTCCCGTCTGCATGCGGCGCACTAAGGACTCCGACTCCGGCCCTAGCCAGAACGGCAGCAAACCCCCGCTCGTCTGATCCCGAACCCACGCGATGGTTCCTTGGAGTGCGAATCCGGAAAGCAATTCGCGGCGGGACGCGAACTCCGCGGGAATCTGCTCGGCGGGACAGATGACGCACTCGGGATTCAGCCTCAGGGCATGGCCCTCCCCCTCATTCTTCCATTCACGGCGCACGCTCCGGCGCACCAAGTGCATCGGAAACTCATCGAGCACGCAGTGAAAGCGATCGGGAGGAAATGTCGCGGAGTATGCTTGCCGCGACACTCCACCCGTGGTCGTCATCCATTCGTCCCGGACCGCATCGTTCATCGCCGCAGCCACCCGTTCAGCGTAAAGCGGCTGTCCGAGAACGCACGCGACTCGCACCTCACCGGCGTGATCTCGTGCATCAGCTCGCAGGGGAAGAAGACGATCTGATTCTGCTGTGGGGTTATGGCCTGGTAGCTCCCGTCCATCACATATGCACTGTCCTCTAGATGCGCATCGTGGATCCTCAACTCCCCACCCTCGAACGCTTTGGGTTCGCGATGGAAGAAATACACGAAGGTCAAGTGCCGGGAGACTACGCGATCCTCTCCATTGTCGCTGTGAAAGTGAAAGAAATCGCCGTGGTTGCTGGCCGTAATCTGCGTCTCAACCGCAGAAATATCGAATCGAGCCATGCCAAGCCTTTCAAGCACGTCCTGAAGCACGCTCTTGATGCGCGCCAGCATCAATTCTTCGTATCTGCCCAGGTTCATGAGCACGCGCGATCGTCGATGCTCGTAGTTCACCACGCCCCTGTCTGAGGTTGGTGAGACTACTTCGCTAGCCTGGAACTCGGCTTCGTGCTCAAGCGTAAAGCGCGTGAGTTCGTCCAGTTCCTGAGGCGCGAGGAACTCGTCCAGCACAACGCAATGTGCGGCAAGGGTCGCTGGTCGTTCGACTACGCCCACATTTCGCTTCGACACAACAGTCGTAAGCTTTCCGTGCCCAGGCGTTTGTGGTCCAGAAGGCGGAAGAACAACGGGCTCAATAAGCGGGGCTCCCGGAGGTTGCGGCCCGGGTGCTGGCGCCGGAACTCCCGGAATGCGCACGGGCGATCCCGGCGGCTGAGGGCCCGGCGCAGGCACACCCGGCGTTCTCTTCATGGCCGCGTACTCGTGGAGCGATGTCTCTCCAAAGCCCACGTTGCCATCGCTCCGGCATGCGGATCCGTCCGCGAGAATCTGCTCGACGATGCTGCTCCCGAGAGCAGAAAATGCGCGCTGGGCAACGGTTTCGCCAACGGCTGAGGCAATCAAAGCGCGGACCGCTTCCTGCATCTGTTTGTCCCCGCTGCTTGCGCTATTTGCATGATGCAGCAAGTTGGTCAGCAGGGCCCGTTCGCGCGCGCTCAAGATGCGTTCGTCACGCATCAATGTGTCGGTAAAAGAATTGAGGATCTGCTTTGCTGTCATCTGAAGACACGCCTCCCCGCGTGTACTTAGAGACCGAGGATAGATTTGAGTGACCGCACTTACAGGGGAAGAAGGTGACAATATAACGAAAAGCTGTTGATCTCCAACAGAATTCTGCTGCCAGCTTTAATTTTCCTGATTATCTGGAGACCAAGGCCCCAACCAATGATTGGAAGATCTTTACGCCCTCGGTGCAGCCGAGTTCGGGTTCGGCCGATCGTTCCGGATGAGGCATCATGCCCAGGACGTTACGGCCAAGGCTGCAAATTCCGGCAATGTTATCTAACGAACCATTGGGATTTGCAGATTCCGTAATTTCGCCTGACGGCGAGCAATAACGAAACACGATACGGTTGTCGCGTTGCAATCCTTCAAGGGTCGCCGAATCGCAGAAGTAGTTTCCCTCCATGTGCCCGATGGGAATCGTGAGAACTTCTCCTTTACTGCAGGCATTCGTAAAAGGCGTATCGGCGTTTTCGACACGTACCTGGACGGGCTTGCAGATATATTTCAGGCCGACATTGCGCATCAGCGCACCCGGCAGCAGTCCCGATTCGCACAGGATCTGGAATCCGTTGCAGATCCCGATCACTAATCCATCACTCTCTGCAAACTTCCGAACCGACTCCATGACTGGAGAAAACTTGGCGATCGCGCCCGTGCGGAGGTAATCGCCGTAGGAAAACCCCCCGGGAACGATGATTGCGTCACAATCCTCAAGGTCATGCGATTCGTGCCATAAAAACGTAACCGGCTGCTTGGCAACGTGCCGGATCGTCCAGAAGGCATCGTGATCGCAATTGGATCCTGGAAAAATGATGACGCCGAATTTCATCGGTTTCCTCGGTGGAACGGGATCTTCCTCAGTCTAGCATGCCGGCCAGCGCCCAAGGCCCCAAGAACCAGACCTGCAAATTGCCGATGATGCAAGATTCGAACGGTAATCGCGAAGTAACTTCCAGGAGTACGCCGACTAACGTGACTTAGCGCCATCGCTCCAAGCCATGAGAAGTTAGGAGCTAGGGTCCGGGCAGGAGCCTGTGATTCGGAGCATAGACAGCGAGCTACTTTTATGATTCCATCCCGCCTATGTTTTCTTGACACTCGGGGCCTCCAAATGTATCGTGGCACACTTAAATAGATGGTTTAACAACAAGGCATAGCTTAAGTAAGTCTCGGGGTTTACAGGCCTCTTCATCCCCTCGGCCAGTGATCTCCGCGGACAAAGACAAATACGATCCAGGTGAACGCGCCATGTCCACTCGTCTAAGATCCGCGGCTCTACCCTCTCTATTCCTGACCGTCTGCATCTTGCTTCTCACGCCAGCAGCATGGTCCATCGGGTTCCAACCCATCTCTCCGGATGAACTAAAGATAACCAGCGAACCGAGGGCTCCCGGAGCCCCGGCCATCATCCTCTTTCGCGAGGTTGATCGCGACGACCGCGGCCTGACGGCGCACGAAGATGTTTACTTCCGAATCAAAATCTTGACGGAGGAAGGGCGAAAATACGCGGACGTCGAAATCCCCTTCTTCAAGGACCAGGGAAACGTGGTGGGGATTCACGCGCGCACCATCAGACCCGACGGCACCGTTGTTGATTTCAATGGCAAGGCATTCGACAAGATGATCGTGAAGGCTCGAGGTGTGAAATACATGGCCAAGACCTTCACCCTGCCTGACGTGCAGCCCGGCTGCATTCTTGAGTACTACTACACGACTGACCTTGCAGAGAACTTCATATTCGACTCGCATTGGATTCTCAGCAATGAGCTCTTTACCCGTAGCGCGAAGTTCTCTTTGAAGCCCTACACGAGTGACTACGTCCCCGTATTTCTGCGCTGGAATTGGAACCGGTTGCCACCGGGAACTACCGCGCCCAAGGAAGCCCCAAACCACATCATCAATTTGGAGGCCACTAGCGTTCCAGCCTTTCAGACTGAAGACTACATGCCCCCCGAGAATGAACTGAAGTCGCGCGTCGACTTCATTTACAGCGACGACGCGTTCGAGAAGGATTCCAATGCTTATTGGAAGAAAGTCGGCAAGAAACGAAACAGCCAGATGGAGAGCTTTATCGGAAAGCGTTCGGCCATGGAGCACGCGCTTTCGGAAATAGTTTCTCCGACTGATTCTCCTGAAGTGAAACTTCGCAAGATCTATGCTCGCGTTCAGCAGATCCGCAATAGATCCTATGAACAGGAAAAAACGGAACAGGAGCAAAAGCGCGACAAAGAGAAAGCTTTAGAGAACGTCGAAGGCGTGTGGAAGAAACAGTACGCCGAGGGTTACCAACTTACATGGCTTTTTCTGGCACTCGCCCGCGCCGCAGGCTTTGACGCCTCGGGTATTTGGGTTTCCGAGCGGCGAAACTACTTCTTCACCCCGCAGACGATGGATGGACGGCGGCTGGATGAAAATATCGTCGTCGTAAAGCTCAATGGCAATGACGTGTTCTTTGACCCCGGCGCCGCATTCGTGCCATTTGGAATGCTGCCATGGTCTGAAACTGGCGTCGCGGGGCTGAAACTAGACAAAGATGGTGGTACGTGGATCCAGACTCCGGTTCCCTCAGCTGCGGATTCGGCAATTCAACGTAAGGCACAACTGAAGCTCACAGACACCGGCGACCTGGAGGGCAAGCTTACCCTCACTTATACCGGCCTTGAAGCCTCCCAGCGGCGCGTACTGGAGCGTTTGGCCGACGACACGGAACGGAAGAAGTACCTCGAGGAGGAGGTGAAAGAGACCGTCCCCGTCGCGTGCGAAGTCGAACTTACGAACCAGCCAGATTGGAAGAGTTCTTCGCCTTCATTCGTCGCGGAGTTTTCGCTCAAAGTCCCCGGATGGGTATCAGGAGCAGGAAGGCGCGCGCTCATGCCTGTGGGAGTGTTCAGCGCACCCGAAAAGCGGCTGTTCGATCATGCGGACCGGGTTCATCCGGTTTACTTCGAGTTCCCGTTTCAGCGTTTAGACGACGTCAGCATCGACCTGCCACTCGGTTGGCAGATTTCGACCGTGCCCGAAGTGCACACCGTTGACGCAAAGGTCATCACTTACAAGATGGAAGCAGCCAACGAGAAGGGTACGCTGCATCTGAACCGCAACCTGAACGTCGACATCCTGCTGCTGGCGCAAGAGCACTACGCCACCTTGCGAAAGGTGTTCCAGATCGTCAGGACGGGCGATGAACAGCAGGTCATCTTGCAGCCCGGCGCAGCTTCGGCGAGGAACTGACATGAGAAAACTCGCGCTTGTTCTAGTTGCCATTGGACTATCGACAGCCGCAAACCCTGTGTGGGCCGGCGATGCTCCGCAGTGGATGCACGCGGTCGTCAACGCCCAACTTCCTGACCACGACGAAAAGACTGACGCCGTGCTCTTGTATTCCGAGAGAAACGTCACCGTGCAGTCCATCGACAAGGTCAGGACACACGTCCGCGTCGCGTATAAGGTCCTTCGTCCGGGCGGCCGCGACTACGGCGTGGCATTAGTCAGTTTCAATGCTCATACCAAAATCAACGGCCTGAAGGGATGGTGTATCCCCGCGCAGGGCAAGGATTATGAGATCAAGGACAAGGAAGGCCTGGAGGTCTCTTTGCCCAAGGTCGAGGGCAGCGAACTGATCTCCGATGTACGGGCCAAGGTCCTGCAGATTCCGGCAGCGGATCCCGGCAACATCGTCGGCTATGAGTACGACGAGGACGAGCAACCGATGGTCCTACAGGAGGTTTGGAGCTTTCAGCGCGAGGTTCCGGGGCGCGAACTCCACTTCTCGCTACAGCTACCCGCAGGCTGGGAGTACAAAGCAACCTGGATCAACTACCCCGAGAGCAAGCCTGCGCTGGGCGGCGGCAATCAATGGGAGTGGGTCGTAAGCAATGTGAAAGCCATCCGCAAAGAGGCGGAGATGCCTCCCATCGAAGGCGTAGCCGGGCAGATGATTGTCTCCTACTTCCCTCCCAGTGGAGCCTCCCTCAACGGCTTCAGCAGTTGGCAGGAAATGGGCAAGTGGTACCTGAATCTGATCAACGGTCGCCGTGATCCTTCCCCGCAGATCACTCAGCAAGTCACAGCACTCACCTCCTCCGCCAATACTCCGTCGGCCAAGATGAAAGCGCTCGCGTCGTTCGTGCAGCACGACATCCGGTACGTGGCCATTGAACTGGGCATCGGTGGCTGGCAGCCTCATCCGGCATCCGAAGTGTTCACTCATCACTACGGGGACTGCAAAGACAAAGCGACACTTCTCAGCTCAATGCTAAGCCAGATCGGTATCGAATCCTTCTACGTGGTCATCAACTCGGAACGTGGCTCTGTCGGGCCCAATACGCCGGCCACCGTTGGCGCGTTCAATCACGCGGTGCTGGCGATCAGATTGCCATCCGGCATTTCGGATTCTTCGCTCGTCGCCACCATTCAGCATCCGCGCCTGGGAACACTTCTCTATTTCGATCCCACCAACGAACTTACGCCATTCGGAGAAATTGGAGGATACCTCCAGCAGAATTATGGTCTGCTGGTCACCCCGGAGGGCGGAGAACTCGTTGAGCTACCCAGACAAGCTCCCGCAATGAACAGCATCGCCCGTACCGGCACCTTGACTCTCGATCCCAACGGAACGCTAAAGGGCGAAGTCAGCGAAACCAGATTGGGAGACCGGGCCTCTTCAGAACGCTGGCGCTTGCGCAATGTGAACAAGAGCGGCGACCAGATTAAGCCCATTGAAGACTTGCTTGCTGCGTCCTTGTCTCTGTTCCGTATTACCCAGGCCTCGATACAAAATCTTCACCAAACGGATCAACCCTTCGGCTTTCATTACGCCTTTGAAGCCCAGAACTATGCCAAAACCGCTGGCGGACTGCTGCTTGTTCGCCCGCGCGTGCTCGGCGTGAAATCGAGCGGCATCATGGAAACCAAGGAGCCTCGCAAGTTTCCCGTCGAATTCGAATGTCCTTCGAGCGATAGCGACTCGTTTGACATCGCAATTCCCACGGGCTACGTCGTCGACGATATTCCTCCGGCTGTCGACGCCGATTACGGATTCGCCAGCTACCACGCGAAAACCGAGGTCAAGGGAAACCTCATTCACTACACCCGTACGTTCGAGATCAAGGAATTGAGCGTCCCGGTGTCGAAGGCCGAGGACCTGAAGAAGTTCTATCGCATCATCGCAGGCGACGAGCGCAACACCGTCGTGCTGAAAGCGTCAGCGCAATAGAAACGGAAAGCGACCGCGAAATTATGGTGTAGTACAGACTATCTATTGCGGTTGGGAATGCGCAGCCAGACCCGGTTGCCCATTCGTCGGAGCCACTGCCACCGCCGCAGCCTGATCAATACTTCGCCCATCGTTCACTGAAGCCGCTGCGGCGCTGCTCCCGGTCTGCGGCGGATATCCCTTCGCCTCCACAATCGCCCAGTGCCATTCATCCCCCGGCTGCACATCAACGTTGAGCTGCGTGCTAAATCCCGCCCGCATCCACGGAGGCGCTGCCGCACGCATCTTGTAAATAACAGTCGTATCCTGCTTCTTCTCCGGACGCAGTTCCTGAATCGCACTCTCCGCCCCGATCTCCGACGCCGTCCCTTCTGAAGCTTTCTTGATCAGCGTGAACGCCACCGAGATCTCGCTGACATGCCAGTAGCTGGCATTGAATAGAGTCACGGTCAACGCGTCCCCTTCGATCACGGCCGGGCCCTCCAGTTGGGCCAAGTCCGATCCAGGAAGATTCATCTCGGAATACTGCGGAGCTGCAAGCAGTAATTTCACATTCGCGGTGAATGCCAAGCTGCACGTCACGTCCGGGATCGATGCCTGAAAGCCTTTGCTTGCCCCCGATATTACATACCGGAGGTTCGAGCTGGCGTTCTGGCGGCTGTCCGCCTGGGCCATCACCTCTGATAGATTGTCGTCGTCGATGACTGGCTTCGCAGGTAGCGCGTTTTTGCGGAGATTCCGCGCCACGTCGCCCAATGGGATCTCGTCCGGATCATCTTGCGCCTGAAGCGCAGTTGGCATGAGCGCGCTCGCAAGAGCGGCCGTCATTAGTAGTCGAATTCCCGAGGTCCGAAGCATGCGAAGAGGACAAGGCGGAGAACTCCCGGGACGAGCACAGGAGAGTCTCTGAATTGATTGTATGGAGAGACGAGCGAAACGTAGAGAGCGGAAGGAAACCTTGGTAACGGTACTTCGGGAGGAGACTGTGGGCGCGCGTTCGACGAAATGGAAGCGCAACGGGTGCGCGCGCCCAGAGACTCTGAAAACTCCTTACATCAGCCCTTGCGAACGAAACCGGCTGACTGGGTCTGCCACTGCCCACGCCTGACGTTTAAAAATCCAACGGGCCACCGCAAAACCAATTGCCGCGTAGCACAGGTGCATCACTCGCATAAAACACCTCCCCAGATCGGCTCGCTCGTTTTCGCAGGGGAGGAATACATCAAACCCTATCGGCACAATACCAACGTGCTTCAGCGTGAACAAGGCACAACAGTGCCATAGATGTGGCACAGAAGTAATAGAAGTAACCCGTCTGATCAGTGGTTTGTGGCGACGTGAACACAAAGATTGTCATCCTGAGGAACCCCCCTGTTGCGTTCCTCAGGATCTATGCATTTTCGCGCCGGGGCCGGCGGCTGCGTCTTCCGTAGCTAAAAGTGACAATACCGTCAAGGCTGGAACATCAGTGCGACGCCACCGACTCCTCCGCCAGCCGCCCTGCCGGAGGCACCACCACGGTGGACAAGCTCCCCTCGGCAGTCAACTTCTGAAAAGCCACCAGATCGCGCCGCTGGATGTCCTCCCAATGCGCAATGAATTCCCCGCTCTGCCGCTTCAGCTTCTCAAACTGCCGTAGCTCCGACTCGGTCGGAGCCGAATCCGCCGTGCCCACGTCCATCGCAAGATAGGCGAGTTTTGCATCCAGCTGCGGCGGATAGGCCAGCGAATCCTCATCCGCCGTGATGTCTAGATTGATGAGATCATCCCGCACGGCCACAAGCTTCTTTTCCAGATCATCTGCCGCCGTTGAGATTATCTTCGCGTTCGCATTTATGGGGAGGCGCCGCTTCAATCCTGCCAGTTGCGCCCGTACGTCTTGGATCTGGTTCACCGTGTCGTACACCCGGTTCAGCTCTTCCCGTGTCTCGAGCAACAGCTTGAGCTGCGCTTCCAGATCTTCCGGGCTCACCTTCACCCGTGGATCCAACTTCAAATCAAATCCAGCCGTCTGCGTCTGCCCTCCCACGGTAAGCCGCACCTGATAGTGCCCGGGCACAGCCGCCGGTCCGTGCGCCCCGTTGCCGTACTCGTACAGGTAGTATCCGGGCACACGGCGTGCCTCTTCGTAACGCAAGTCCCAGACGAACCGGTTTAAGCCCGCCTCGAGTTTGATCTCCTTTTCTGGTTTCTTGTCGTCCGGATCGGGTGGTTCCTCCAGCGTGTTGTATTCGGTGCTCGAATAACGGCGGATCACCTTACCCGATCCGTCCAGAATCTCAATCTTCGCCTCGGTGTCGTTTTTCGGCACGTCCTTCAAATAGAAATAGATCACGGCTCCCACGGGCGGATTCTGGCCTACGACCTTGGAGACGCGCCTCGGTCCGCTGGCGCCCGCCTGAATCCGGAATGCTGTCGAGGGCGTATACAGAAATGCGCTCTTCTGAGCGAGTTCGTCGCTGTACTGCCGGAGCGGACTGACGTCATCCAGAATCCAGAATGCCCGGCCATGCGTGCCCACGACTAGATCGTTGTCTTTGACCACCAAGTCGTGCACCGGCGTAGTCGGCAGGTTCAGTTGCAGTGGACGCCAGTTCGCCCCGTCGTTGAACGACACATAAACGCCCGTCTCGGTTCCCGCGTAGAGCAGCCCCTTCTTCTTAGGATCCTCCCGCACGACACGTACGAACGTGTTGTCCGGAATTCCCTGCCCCAGCTTCGTCCATGTTTTCCCATAGTCGCTGGTTTTGTAGAGATAGGGATGTAGATCGTCGAACTGATGGCGCTCCACAGCAACGTAGGCAGTTGCAGGATCAAACGGCGAGGGATCGATCTGACTGATGCGGCTCCATTCCGTCATATCCTTTGGAGTGATGTTCGTCCAGGTCTTCCCTTCGTCCTTCGTGAGTTGGATCAAACCATCATCCGTACCAACCCACAGCAGCCCCTTGGTGATCGGCGATTCGGCCAGTGCAAAGATGGTGTCGTAGTATTCCGTGCCCGAATCGTCGAGCGTGATGTCTCCTCCGGACACCTTCTGCTTGCTTTTATCATTTCGCGTCAGGTCGGGGCTGATCGCCTGCCAGTGCACGCCGCCGTCGGTCGTCTTAAACAGCACTTCACCCGCGTGATACAGCGTGTTCGGATCATGTGGAGAGATCATCACCGGTGCGGTCCACTGGAAGCGATGTTCCAAATTCGCCGCACCGTGCGCGTCAGAAAGCTCCGGCTGTTCCGTAATCGCCTTTACCTGCCCGATGTGCCGGTCGTAGCGCGTAATGTTTCCCTGATAATCCGCGGCATAAACAACGTTCGGATCGGGCGGATATGGCGCGATGTATCCTGCCTCGCCGCCACCCACGTCGTACCAGTCGTTCCGGCTGATCGAACCGTCATCGCTACGGCTCGCAATGGCAACCGTACCGCTATCCTGCTGCGGTCCGTACACACGGTAGGGAGTCGCCGTGTCGGTGATGACGTGATAGAACTGCGCCGTGGGCTGGTTGTCCTGTGCCGACCAGCTTTTCCCCCCATCAAGCGTCACTGTCACTCCGCCGTCGTTCGAAGCGATCATTCGCCTGGTGTTCTCCGGATCAATCCAGAGCCCATGATTGTCGCCATGAGGAACTTTGACCTTGTTAAAAAGGTGCCCACCATCTGTGGACTTGAATGCCTCGACGTCCATGATGTAAAGGGTGTCTTCGTCCTGCGGATCCGCGATGATGTGCATGTAGTACCAGGGACGCTGCCAGAGGCTGTGACTCGCATTGATCAACTGCCACGACTCTCCGCCATCGTCTGACCGGTACAGTCCACCATCCGGATTGTGCGCCTCGATCAACGCGTATACGCGCTCTGAATTTGCTGCTACCGCGACTCCGATTTTTCCGTACGGGCCTTTTGGAAGCCCGTGTTCCTCAATGCGCTTCCACGTACTGCCGCCATCGTTTGATCGATAGAGCCCGCTGCCCGGCCCACCGCTCGACATGCTCCACGACGTACGCCGCGCCTGCCATAATGCCCCAAACAGGATGTTGGGATTGTCGGGATCGAACGCGACGTCAATTCCGCCCGTGTTCTCGTCCTTGT
>C688J18823_10000081_pt1 | contig 48140 bp, 42 predicted proteins | sample HopSoiMetagenom1_FD_18823 | JGI IMG/M metagenome (IMG submission 18823)
GCCACCAGCGCCAGCGGCGGCTCGGCCGCGCCGGGGTTGGCGGCGGCGATGGAGCCGAAGAGGGTGGTGATCAGCTCGTCGGTGAGGGCAGAGATGGCGCGAACCACCTCCTGTCCGCCGGCGCCGGCACGATGCCGCTGGAGGATGGCTGCGCGGCCCTTCTCCAACTTCTCCCGCGCCTCTCCAACCGCCCCCTCATTTGCCATGGCGGGCAGAATAACAAGACGAAGGCTTCTAGAGATCAACCGCGAAGCAGGCCAAGTTTGTCTGTTCTGGTCGGGGGAGCTCCAAGTTTGTCGGGCGGCGGCGGCGAGATCGGTTGCGGTTCTCGCTGAGGCGATGGCGCGGGCGGCGGGTCCCTGCGGCTCGGCTCCCGCTGCGGAGGGTCCTTCCTCTTCGGTTCCTTGGGACTCGGATCTCTCGCCGGCGGGGGTCGCGGGTCGCGGTCGGGCATGGCGCCAAGCTACAGAACCGCAGACACCTTGGCGTGCTTGGCGTGCTTGGCGGTTGACCTGAAAACGCTACATCTAAGGGATGCTGGCGAGGCGGAGGCGGGATTGGACGTAGTCCTTCACGCCGCGGGCGATGGCCTCCGCCGTGCCCTCCTGGAAGCGGCCGCTCTTCAGTCGGGCCTCCTCCGCCGGGTTGGAGATGAACCCCGTCTCCACCAGGATGGAAGGCATGTGCGTCCCCAGGAGGACATAGAACAGCGCCTGCTTCACGCCGTGATCGCGCACCGGCCCCACCTGGCCGCGCAGCGTGCGCAGCAGTGACGACTGCACCGCGACCGCCAGATCGCGCGCGTCGCTCGCGTTGGCCTTGGTGGCGAGGTCGGCGAGGATGAGGCGCAGATCGCTGACCGTCCTGTCGGCCTCGGCGTTCTCGAAGGCGGCCAGCCGCGTGGCGTAGCGATCGCTCGCCACGTTGAGCGTCCAGGTCTCCACTCCGTGCAGGGTCCTGCGCCGGGCAGCGTTGCAGTGGATGGAGACGAAGAGATCGGCCCGGGCCTCGTTGGCGATGCGGGTTCTCTCATCCAGGGGCACGAAGACGTCGCGCGTCCGCGTCATCACCACCTGGAAGCCCAGCGCCTTGAGCCGCGCCGCCACTTTCTTGGCGACGGCCAGCGCCACGTCCTTCTCGCGCGTGCCGTGCGGACCGGTGGCGCCCGCGTCCCTGCCACCGTGGCCCGCGTCCACCACCACTCGCCTGGTCTTGAGGCCGAGTTGCGTCGCGATGGAGGCCCCGCCCCCCAGCGCCGCGGCTCGCAGCTCGCGCGCCTTGGCCGCGTGCGCCGGCTCGTCGTCGGGCGCGGTCAGCGCCGCCACGGCGCTCTTGACCGCGCGGACGATGGGCGTGCTGCGGGAGGGCGGATCCTCCGGCGCCTCTTCCTCCGGCGGCGATTCTTCGTCGTCGGCCTCCGCGTCTTCCTGGCCGGCGCCGGCCCCCGCCGCCCTGGCGGTAGCGCGAGCCTTTGCCGCCTGCACGATCTCCGCGATGGCATCGGTGCCATGCGCGGCCGTCTCCGCAGCCGGCTCCTCGCCGGCAGCGTCCTCGTCGTCACCCACCTCCACGGGTTTCTGCGCCACCGCGGCAGGCTTCTCCGGATGGGCCGCGATTGGATGCTGCGTGGGAGCCGCGAGGCTCACCGCCTTCGCGTCCTGCGGGTATCTCTCCAAAAGGCGCCGCGCCACCGCCTCGCGATCGCGGGAGTCGTGCGTGCGCGAAGCCAGCGCCAGCGCCGCCGCCAACGCCTGCGCGCCCGCGGGGCCCGCATGATCGTCGTCCACCTTGCGCAGCGCAGCGATGGCCGCACGCGCATCGACGGGCGACCGCGAAACCTCCCACAGCTCCACCCGCACCCGCGCAGCCGCCAGCGCCGCCTCCGCCGCCCGCGGCCCATGAGGAGCGACCTTCACGGCGCCGTCGAGCATCCGCAGCACGGCCTCCCAGCCGTCGCGATAGCGCCGCCGCCGCGAGTCCGAGCGCAGCTTCTCCAGCGCCGTCTTCGCCGCCTCCAGCTTGCGCGCCTGCGCGGCCGCCGCAGGCATGGCCCGGACAGCGCCGGGAGCCAGCGCGAGCGCGGCGGCGAGGAGAATCGGGCGCACGGGCGCAAGCTCGCACGCGGGATGGTTCCGTCAACTTTTCGCCCACCTGGACCGATATCTGCGCAGGCCTGCCGCCGCGAAGAGACAGCGCGAGAGCCTCTCCGCCTCCCGCCACCTGCGCCTGCGCGCCGATTCGCGCGCCACCGACCACGCCAACAGCGCCACCGCCGCGACGAACACGAGCGCGCTCATTGCAGCACCACCGCGTCGATCTGCAGATCGAGCTGGCCGCGCGGCGCACCCCCCGGAACCGGTTTGAGCTCGCGCCGGCTGCCGCACCGGCAGCGCTTCAACGATGCCAGATATGCGGGCCAGGTGGCCTCGCGCACGAACTCCACCGACCCGCCCCGGGCGCGCGCCACCAGCTCCTCGTGCCGGGCGCGCGCATAGTCCACGCCGCGCTCGATGAGCAGCCGGTTGCAAGTGGGGCACCGCCAGATCCTCGTCGACTCCGCCGTCATGGCCGCCTCCTTCAACTTGAGGCAGCCTAGCGAGGGGGTCTGACAATCCGTTCAGGTACCGCCCCAACCCACCGCTATCCTTGGCTTATTCGAAGCGCAAGGCGTCGATCGGGTCCAGCCGCGAGGCCCGGAGCGCAGGATAGAACCCAGCCACCACTCCGGCGAGGCCGGCCAGCAGCACGGCTCCCACCATCACGGGCAGGGACAGGAGCGTAGGCCATCCGGCCTTGACCGCCATCAGCCCGGCTGCGCCGGCGCCGCAGATCAACCCCAGCAGCCCGCCCGCCGCTGCCAGCGCCACCGCCTCGGTGAGGAACTGGAAGAGCACGTCCCGCCCGCGCGCGCCCACCGCCATCCGGATCCCGATCTCGCGGGTCCGCTCGGTCACCGACACCAGCATCACGTTGGCGATGCCGATGGCGCCGACGATCAGCGAGATCAGCGCGATGGCGCTGAGCAGCACCGAGAGCGTCTGGGTCTGCGCGTTCGCAGAGGCCTGGAGATCGGCCAGGTTCCGGATGCGGAAGTCGTCCGGCACGTCCTCGGCGAGGTGGTGGCGCTGGCGGAGGAGTTGGCGTACCTCGTGCTCCGCCTCCCCGATCAGCTGCGGCGACCGCGCTCCCACCAGGAGATTCCCCAGCGCCTGCCCCTGCGCGCCCTGGACGCGACGCACCAGAGTGGTCCAGGGCATCACCACCACGTCGTCCTGGTCCTGCTGGCCGTTGCCGGCGCCCTTGGGGCTGAGCACGCCGATCACCTTGCAGGGCATGCGCTGCACGCGGATCTCCGCGCCCAGCGGCGAGGCGTCGCCAAAGAGCCGCTCGCGCACGGTCTGTCCAAGCAGGCAGACCTTGGCGCCCACCGCCACCTCCTCGGCGCCGAAGGGCTGCCCCATCGCCAGGTGCCAGTCGCGGATCTTGAGGTATCCGGGCCAGGTGCCGAACACCGGCGCGAACCAGTTGGCGTCCCCCCGCACCAGCTGCGCACCGCTCTTGTTGAGCGGAGCGACGGCGCTCAGGATCGAACCCAGCTCGCGCTCGACGGCCTGCGCGTCGTCGAGGGTGAGCGTCTGGGTGCCGCCCGCTCCAGAAGATGCGCCGTGGCTGCTCACCGCGCCTGGAGAGATGGTGAGCATGTTGAGGCCCAGCGAGGCCATCTCGCGCGCCACCTTCACCTTGGCGCCCTGACCCAGCGCCACGGTGGCCACGACGGCGGCCACGGCGATGACGATTCCCACCACCGCCAGCGCGGAGCGCAGCTTGTTGCGGTGGACGGCCAGCACGGCGGTGCGCGCCGAGGTGACGGCGTTCATGACACCGCCTCCCGCAGCCGTCCGGCGAGCCGACGCTTGCGGACCGGCTCGTCGGAGAGGATGAGCCCGTCCTTGAACGTGACCACGCGCCGCGCGTGCTCGGCGATGTCCGGTTCGTGGGTCACCAGGAGGATGGTGAGGCCCTCGTCGTTGAGCCGCTGGAAGATGCCCATCACCTCGATGCTGGTGGCGGAGTCGAGGTTGCCGGTGGGCTCGTCGGCCAGCAGCAGCGTGGGGCGCGCCGCCAGGGCACGGGCGACCGCCACACGCTGCTGCTGACCCCCGGAGAGTTGAGAGGGAGTGTGATCGAGGCGGCCGCCCAGGCCCACGCGCTCCAGGGCCGCAACCGCCCGGCGCCGCCGCTCGTGGGAGCCGATGCCCTGGTACAGCATGGGCAGCTCCACGTTCTCCACCGCACTGGTGCGCGCCAGCAGATTGAAGCCCTGGAAGACGAAGCCGATGCGCTTGCCCCGCACCTGCGCAAGCTGGTCGCGGGAGAGCGCGCTCACGTCCTCGCCGCCGAGCAGGTAGCGGCCGCGGGTGGGCCGGTCCAGGCAGCCCATGATGTTCATGAAGCTGCTCTTGCCCGAGCCCGATGCGCCCATGATGGCAACGAAGTCGCCGCGCGCCAGATCGAGCGAGACGCCGCGCAGCGCCGCCACCGGCACGTCGCCGCTGCGATAGACCTTTTCGATGTCAACGGCAGAGACCAGCGGCGCCCGCACCTGCTCGGGGCGGATCGCATGGGCCAGGTTAGAAGGGGCCACGCTTTGCTCCTTTCGCTTCGCCGCCGGCGGCGTCCGCCAGCACCACTTCATCTCCTTCTGACAGGCCCGAGANCACCTCGGTCAACCGGCCATCCGAGATCCCGGTCAACACCGGCACGCGGACCGGGCGGCCGCCCTCGAGCTTGTAGGCAACCGCCTTGCGCACGCCGGGCCGCGGCGGCTCGGCTTCCGGCGCCTCGCCCCGAGCCCATGCCTCGGCCACGAGCGACACTTTGGGAGACTCGGCCTTCTCTGCGCCGGCCGCCTCGCCTCCCGGCTTGTAGCGAAGCGCGGCGTTGGCCACCCGCAGCGCGCCGGCGCGCTGGTTCGTGACCACGGTGACCGAGGCGGTCATGCCCTGGCGCAGCTTGCGCTCCGGATTGGGTGCGTCCACCACGGCCGCGTAGGTCACTACGCTCTGGATGGCGGTGGGCGCCTGCCGGACTTCGCGAAGCCGGCCCTGGAAGACCTCTCCGGGGAAGGCATCGACGGTGAAGCGCGCCATCATCCCTTCCTTCACCTTGCCCACGTCGGCCTCGTCGACGTTGGCGAGCACCTGCATGCGCGAGAGATCGTTGGCGATGACGAAGATGACGGGCGCCTGCAGGCTGGCCGCCACCGTCTGCCCGACGTCGACGTTGCGCGAGATGACCACGCCGTCGATGGGACTGCGGATCCGGCACAGCTGCACGCTGGTGGCGGCGGCGTCGCGATCGGCGCGCGCCTGCAGCACCCGGGCGTCGGCGGCCTGCAGCGCCGCCACCGCGGCCTGCCAGGCGGACTCCGCGCCGTCGAGATCGGCGCGCGCCACCAGCGAACGCGCGAACAGCTCGCGGGTGCGCCCCCGCGCTCGCTGGGCGTCGGCCAGGGCCACGCGCGCCTTCTCGCGATCCGCTTGCGCCGCCACCAGGCCGGCGACCGCGCGGGCGTGCGCCACCTCGAAGAGGCGGGGATCGAGATCGGCGAGCACCTGTCCCTGCTTCACCGGGGTGTTGAAGTCGGCGTAGAGCCTGGAGATGGTGCCGGAGATCTGCGACCCGACGGAGACGGTGACCACCGCCGACACGTCGCCCGTCGCGGACACCACCTCTGAGATGGGACCGCGGCTTACCGGCTCGGCCACATAGGCCGCCGGACGCGAACGCGCGCATCCGGAAACCGCGAGCGCAACGGCTGCAGCGCGAACGAAAAACGTGCGCTTCATCATCTACGTTTTCTCCGAGAATCTGCGTTGGCCATATGGCGTTCGACTGCGCGGCGCGACGCCGCGGAACAAGAAAGTGATCGCGGGGCGGCGGAGGAGATTTGTGTTCCGGCTCGCGGCGACGCGGTGTCGGACGTGACAAGACCGTGTCGAGCCCCCTGCCCATGTCGAGCCTCCAGAAAACCATGTCGAGCCTCCAGAAACACGATCAAGGTTGCACAGCGCCCCGGTGTCGCCTCGCCCGCCTGCTCATCGCCGTGGCTGCCGAGCCGCGCTACCTCTCGCAGCAGCAGCCCGCCGGCCTCACCGGCGCGCTGGTCCGCTGCGGCCATCCCGCCACCATCATCGATCCGGAGGACGCGCGCGCGCTGACGTTGTCGGGCCTCGATCTCTTGATCGCGCGCGGCCGCAGCCCGGCGTTGCTCGAGCTTCTCGATCGCGCCGCGGCGCTGGGGATCGCCATCGTCAATCCTCGCGCCTCCATCGAGAGCGTGATGGACAAGGCGCGCATGGGCCGCGCCCTGGCCGCGGCCGGCATCCCCATTCCGCAGACGCGGCTGGACACGATGGCGGAGCTGGTGGCGAGCTCCACCGAGGCGGACTTCCCCATGGTGGTGAAGCCGGTGTACGGCGACAACGCCCGCGGCGTGTGCATCGTCCACAGCCTCGAGGAGCTGGCCGCGCTGCCCTGGAAAGAGCCGGTGGCGCTGGCCCAGCCGTACATCGCCTCCGACGGCTTCGATCTCAAGCTCTACGTGGCGGGCGCCGAGGTCCATGCCGTCCGCAAGCCGTCTCCCCTCTCCTTCAAGAGCGGATCGCAGGCGGTCCCGATGACGGCCGGGTTGCGCGAGCTGGCGTTCCGCTGCGGCGAGATCTTCGGACTCGAGCTCTTCGGCGTCGACTGCATCGAGACGCCCGACGGCCCGCTGGTCATCGAGGTCAACGACTTTCCCAACTACTCCGCGGTGGAGGACGCCGACGACATGCTCGCCCGCTTCGCCATCGCGCGCGCCCGCGCCGCGCGCGAGGAACGGAAGCGATGAGGATCGGAATGCTGATGACCCCAAGCTGGAGCACGCGGCGCAGCCCGCTGATGCCCGAGGTGCTCGCGCTCTTGCGCCAGTGGGGGGCCACGGTGGAAGTGATCTACGCCGAGGATCGCTGCACGGCGCTGGGCACGCTGCGGGTGGAGCACGACCTCTACGTGCTCAAGAGCGACACCGAGCTGGGGCTGAGCGTGGCTGGCGCCCTGCACGCGGTGGGCGCCAACATCGTCAACCCGTGGCCGGTGGCGATGATGATGAAGGACAAGGTGGCGGCCATACGCCGGCTGCTGGCGGCAGGCGTGCCGGTTCCCGAGACCTGGGTAATCTCCTCGCCGCAGCGGCTGGCGCGCCTGCTCGAGGACGGCCCGCTGGTGATCAGGCCCTGCCGCCGCTCGCACGGGCACGGCACGCGCGTGGTCTGGGACAGCGACGAGCTGGACGACGCGTGCGAGGGGCCGATGGTCGCGCAGCGCTACCACAAGCCCGACGGCGAGGAGGCGGCGGATCGGAAGATCTACTGCATCGGCGGCCAGCTGTTCGGCGTGCTCCGGCGCTTTCCCGCGCGCACCTTCCGCGAGAAGTGCGGCGAGCCCTTTACCATCACCAGGGAGCTGCGCGACCTGGCCCTGCGCTGCGCCGCGGCCTTCGGCGTGGAGCTCTTCGGCGCCGACGTGATCCTCAGCAACGGCGCCTTCTACCTGGTGGACATCCACAGCTTCCCCGGCTTCAAGGGCGTGCCCGACGCCGCGCTGCGGCTCGCCGACTACCTGTACGCAGCCGCCAAGCGCGCCGCCGCAGGCGAGCCTTCGACTTTCCCATCCTGCGAACCGAAGGCGGTGTCGGCATGAACGCGGTGATCATCGGACCAGGGCGCATCGGCTGCGGCTTCATAGGGCAGCTGCTGCGCGCCTCCGGGTACGAGCTGACCTTCGTGGGCCGCGGCGAGATCGTCGATCGGCTCTCCCAGGCCGGCTCCTACCGCGTGCGGCTCACCGACGGCCGGCACGAGCGCGACATCGAGGTGACCGGCCTCCGCGCGCTGCAGATCGCCGACGAGGAGGCGGTGGCAGACGCGATCGGTTCCGCGGACCTGGTGGCAGTCTCGGTGGGCCCCCGCAACCTCGCCGCCGTGGCGCCGGTGCTGGCCCGCGGACTGTCGCGGCGGGCAACCCCGGTCAACGTGATCGCGTTCGAGAACTGCGCCGATCCGGGCGGGTGTCTTCAAGAAGCGGCCTTTCAGTCCGCGCCGGCTCTCCGCGACGCAGGCCACGGATTCTCCGGCGCGCTGGTGAGCCGCATCGTCACCCGTTTCACCGGCGATCCCGCGCGCGGCGAGCCGCTGACGTTCTGGGGCGATCCTCCCTCGAGCTTCATCGTACACGGCCCTTCGCTGCGCGCGCCGCTGCCGCGCATCGAGGGAATGCGCGCGGTCGAGGACTTCGGCGCCTGGGTGATGAAGAAGCTCTACATGTTCAGCGCTGGCCATGCCGCGGCCGCGTACCTCGGCGCGCTCAAGGGGTATCACTACGTGCACTCCGCCATCCGCGACCCCGAGATTCGCGTCGCCGTGCTGGCAGCAATGGAGGAGGGCCAGCGCGGCCTGGCCAGCCGCTACGGCCCCGAGCTGGCCGGGGATCGCGCCGAGCTGGACGAGATCGTCGCGCGCTTCGAGAACGCTTCGCTGGACGATCCGGTGAGCCGCGTCGGCCGCGATCCCCTGCGCAAGCTGGGGCCGGAGGACCGGCTTCTGGGCGCCGCGCGGCTGGCGGCAGAGGCCGGCGTGCGGCCGCGCCGGCTGGCGCTGGTGGCCGCGGCGGCCATGTGCTTCGTCTGCGGCGAGAGCTCCAACGCCGGCGCCGAGGCTCCCGACGTCGCCCTGCGCAGCGTTCCCGGCCTCGATCCCGGCATGGGCCTGGGCCGCGACGTCTTCGAGGCCTTCAACAAGCTGGCCGAGCACCGCGAGCAGGACAACGTGCTGCTCAGCCTGAAGGAGCTGGTGTGGAGCTGGGCGCGCGACGGCATGTCCGCAGGCGAGCCCGTGGCGGTGCGGAGCATCGCATGAGGCTGCGCTTCCTGCTGGCGCGCCGGAGCGACGGCCCCAGCGAAATCGTGGTGGAGGCCAGCGAGCGGTTGCGCAAGCGCGGCTTCGAGATCTCGTCCGTCATCGCGGAGGAGTCGGTCCAGCGGCCGGAGCGGGTGGGCACCGAGGCCGACCTCTGGCTGCTCAAGTCGTACACGCCGCTCTCCCTCAGCCTGGCTGGCGCGCTGCACGCGGCGGGCGCATGCGTCCTCAACCCGTACCCTTCCTGCCTGGCGGCGCGCGACAAGATCGTTGCTGCGCAAGTGCTGGCCAGCGCCGGCATCCCCTCCGCGCGCAGCTGGGTGACGGGCGATCTGCGGCTCCTGGCTCCCGTGGCGCGCCAGATGTCGCTGGTCATCAAGCCGCACATGGGCTGGCGCGGCGAAGGCGTCCGCATCGTCCACGGCGAGGCAGAGCTGCTCTCCGTGCCGCCGCCGCGCGAGCCGGTGCTGGTGCAGGAGTTCATCCCCGGGCCCGGCCAGGACCTGCGCGTCTATGTGGCCGGCGACCGCGTCTTCGCCACCCGCAAGCCCTTCTCCGCCAGCAGCTTCTCGGTGCCGGGCCAGCCGGCGGAGGTGACCGCGGAGGTGCGCCGCATCGCCGTGCGCTGCGGCAGTGCCTTCGGGCTCCGGCTCTTCGGGCTCGATCTGATCGAGTCGTCGGACGGGCCCCGGGTCATCGACGTGAACTACTTCCCCGGCTACAAGGGCGCCGCCGGCGCCGGCGAGGCGGTGGCGGACTGCATCGCGACGTTCGCGCACGCATCGCTGCACACCACCCCACCGCGGGGTCTGCCCTCCATGAACGGAGAGCTGTCTTGAATGCTCCCCGCGCCGAACGCCGCATCGACCCCACCCTCTTCGCCATCGTCGGCGAGGGCCTTTTCTCGCGGCTCGCCTTCGGCGTCCTCAACTTCACCCTGCCGCTGTATGCGCGGCACCTGGGACTTTCGCTGGCGCAGATCGGATTCCTCATCTCGCTCAACAGCGCGGTGGCCATCGGCCTCAAGCCCGTGCTGGGCTGGACCGCCGATCGGTTCGGCCCGCGGCGCACGCTGGTGGTCGCCGTGGCGCTGCGGAGCCTGGTGTCGCTCTTGCTGGTCTTCTCCAGCGCGCCCTGGCAGCTCTTTGCCGTCCGCTCCCTGCACGGCGTGTCGGCGGCGCTGCGCGATCCGGCGGCGAGCGTGCTCCTGGCCGAGCGCGGCGGCGGCAAGAAGGTGGCCTCTGCCTTCGCCTGGTACCAGACCGGGAAGGCGGTGGCCGGTTCGCTGTCCAAGGCGTGCGCCGGCATCCTCATGGGGATCATCGGGGCGCGATATCCGGTGCTCTTCCTGGCCGGCTTCGTCCTCTCCTCGCTGCCGCTCTTGGTGGTGTTGAAGTACGTGGAAGAGCTGCCGTCGGAGCAGCGCGAGAGCAAGCCGGCGAAGGAGCTTCCCGCTGCCCCACGAACGGAGCGGGCGCCAGTGTTCGCGGTGGCTGGTTTCGGCGTGCTGGTGGCCGGCAGCGCGGAGATGCTGGCGGGGTTGTTCCCGGTGCTGGCCACCGAGTACGCGGGGCTCTCCACCACCCAGACGGGCCTCGTCTATGCCTGCTCCACCACCGTGGCCGTCGTCGCCGGGCCGGTGTTCGGCTGGCTTTCCGACAACGTGAGCCACAAGGTGGTGCTGGCCATCCGCGGCGGGGCCAACACCATCTCCTCGCTGCTCTACATCGTCTCGCCCACCTTCGCCGGGGTGGGCATCGCGCGCTGCACCGACGACCTGGGCACCGCCGCCTTCCGTCCCGCCTGGGGCGCCCTGATGAGCAGCGTGGCCCGGCTGGACCGCAGCAAGCGCGCCCGCACCATGAGCTGGCTGACCATGGGCGAGGACGCCGGGGGAGTGCTGGGGCCCATGCTGGCCGGCTTTCTCTGGAACGGCTGGGGCGTTGGCGCCCTGATGGGCACCCGCATTGCGCTGGCCGCGGTCAGCGAGCTGTACGCCTTCTTCGTCATGCGCAGGGCCATGCCTGCGCCCCCCGAGCCCGCGAGGAGCGCATGCGCATCGCCCTGTTGATGGTGAAGCACCCGCCGGAGCGCAAAAGCCCCATCATGCCGGAGGTGATCCGGCTCTTGCGGGAGCGCGGCGCGAGCGTGGACGTGATCTACCCCGATGAGTCGCTCACCGATCTCTCCAGCCTGCGCGTGCGGCACGACCTGTACGTGCTCAAGTCGGGGACCGATCGCGCGCTCAGCATGGCCGGAGCGCTGCACGCGCAGGGCGCTGTCGTCTTGAACCCGTACCCGGTGGCGGCGGCGCTGCGCGACAAGGTGGTGTCCACGCGCGTGCTGCAGGCCGCCGGCGTTCCGGTGCCGGCCACCTGGCTGGCGCGCGACCCGATGGAGCTCCTGCCGCTCTTGAGGGATGGCGCGCTGGTGGTGAAACCGTACCGCGGGTCGCAGGGACGCGGAGTTGTAATTGTGCGGAACGCCGAGGAGCTGGCGGCCCTGCCGGCGCAGGAATCGCTGGTCTTCGCGCAGCGCCATCACACGCCCGATGGTCGCGACTTCAAGCTCTACTGCGCGGGCGGCAGGGTGTTCGGCGTGCGGCGCATCTGGCCCCCCACGACGTACGAGGACAAGTTGGGCGAGGCGTTCTCTCCCGGCCCGGAGCTGGAGGAGATCGCGGTCGCCTGCGGCAAGGCGTTCGGCGTGCGGGTGTTCGGCGTGGACGTGGTGATGAGCGGCGGGCGGCCCTGGGTGGTGGACATGCAGGCGTTCCCCGGCTTCAAGGGAGTGCCCGACGCGGCGGAGCTGCTTGCCGAGGAAATCTTCGCTGCGGCCCGCGGGTCGCGGCGCGCGGCCGCCTGAGATCAGGCCGTGACCCGCGCGCGCCGGTCCTGGCGCGCGGGGAGCACGCACTGGCCCGAGAGGATGCGGCCCTCGGCGAGCCTGACGATACGCTTCGCCTGCGCAGCCACCTGGCCGTCGCCGGTGGCAAGCAGGATGGTGAGCCCCTCGCGATTGAGCCGCCGCAGGCACACCGCCACCTCGAGTTTCGGCGACGCGTTCCGGCGACGGCTGCCTGAAATCGGCTCGTCGACGAGCAGCAAGGTTGGGTGGTTCACCAGCGCCCGGGCGATAGCCAGGCGCGCTCTCTCTCCGCGGGAGAGCTTTTCGACGGGGCAGTGCATACTGGCGCCAAGATCCACGCGGGCGAGCGCATCGGCGGCGCGCCGGCGCCGCTCTTCCAGGCCGATGCCCTGGTGGAGCATCGGGAGCTCCACGTTTTCGACCGCGCTGGTGCCGGGGATGAGGTTGAGGCCGTGAAAGACGAAGCCGATGTGGCGATCGCGGACCTCGGCGAGCTCTTCGGGGCCCAGGTCCCCGATGTCCTCGCCGGCGATGCGACAGGTGCCGCCTGTCGGCCGGTCGATGCAGCCGGCGATGTTGAGCAAGGTGCTCTTGCCTGCGCCGCGGCCGCCCAGGATGGCGACGAAATCGCCCGGCGCCAGGTCCAGCGAGATTCCCCGGAGGGCCGCGACGGGCGCGCCGCCGTTCCAGTAATGCTTCTCGACGCCCGCCGCCTCCAGGACGAGACCCGGGCCGGCTGCCGTACCCACCTCGAAAGCTGCGCCCGAACGAACCATGTCTTCCCCCACCCCCGCCAATGAGCCGCCGCCGTGCCGAGCCAGAAAGGGATCTGGCCGGCTCGGACGAACAGCCTCGTGGGCTCTGACACCCGGGAGTGGGCGGCGGAACAGAAAAGTTGCTCACGGGTCCCGCACGCGTGGCGTCACTTCCCGGCGCGTGCGCGCGCGGCGAAGGCGCGTTCGAGCAACTTCCGCAGCATCAGCGGATCCACGTCGTCCAGCTTCTTGAGGTACAGGCATCCCTTCCCGGCGGTGTGCTTGCCGAGGCGGGAGAGCAGCATTTCGGCGCCGTTGAAGCCCGTGGCGCCATAGACCACGAGCGCGGCCTTGCGCGGGGAGAATGCCAGCAGCGGCGTATCCCCCTCCCGGCCGCTCTCGTACTTGTAGTGGAAGTTGCCGAACCCGACGATGGAGGAACCCCACATGATGGGCTTCTCCCCGGTGGCGGCGCGCATCATCTTGGCGAGCGCCTGGGCATCGGCGCGCCGGGCCGCGTCAGGGAGCGCGCCAATGAACGCTGCGACGCTGGCCTTGCTCGTGGTGGTCTTGTTGGCTGCCATCGGTCATCCCCCCGCGCTGCCGGCGCACATCCTACAAGTTGGAGCGACCTTCGTCTCCGGCGGCCTCCGCCCGCTCGACCGTCGCTTTGATGATCGGCATCGCCTGCGCCATCATCGCCTCGATCGCCGGCGCGAGGGCGTCAGGGAGCAGGTCCGTCGTCCAGACGAACCTGCTCGCCCTGGCGCCTTCGGCGACCACCTGCGCGGCTCCGTTGTGATGCGTCATGCGGCCACCGACGATGGTCCAGACCAGCCGGCGAGCCTCTTCGTCGACGGTGACGATCACCTCCCGGGCGACGGTTCCGTTGGCGAAGGTCACCACCCGCGCCCCTTCCTCCATGCGCACGGCGGTGACGAAACCGGGGACGAGGCGCGTGGCCAGCGCGCCGACATCGCGAAGCGCGTCCCAAACCGTTTCCGGTCGGGCCTCGATGTGAACTTCCTTGCGGATGGTCGCCATTGTCTCTTCCTCCGTTGTCCCGTCGTACCGGAGAGGGTCGGGACGTACTTGGAGAATCTTGCCATCCGTGACGCGTCGCCTAGAATCACGGCATGGCAGCCCGAGACTTGCTAGCTGAGGCGCTGACGCTTCCCCCCGCCGAACGAGGACGCATCGTCCGCGAGCTGATTAGCAGCTTAGACCAGAACGAGGCAGAGGATCCCGCGGAGGTCGAGCGAGCCTGGGCGGCTGAGCTCGAAGCGAGAGCGACGCGCGCCTTGCGCGGCGAATCGACGGCGCGGGATCTCGATCTCGTCTGCGACGAGATCGAATCCGGGCGACGCCCGGCGAAATGAACAAGCCCGTCCGGCTCGACTCGGCGGCTGAGCGAGAGCTGGTGGCCGCCCAGGCTTTCTACGAGGAACGCGCCGGAATGGGCGCCGAATTCATCGCTGCCATTCGCGAGGCCGCTCGCCGAGTCGCCCGGCGGTCACATTCCTTTCCGCTTGCGCGTGGCGTGTCCTTCAATCTCGGGGTGCGTCGCTGTCCTGTGCGGCGGTTCCCTTACGCGCTCTTTTTCATCGAGCGGTCCGACGAGATTCTTGTCATTGCCGTTGCTCACGATCGCCGCCGCCCAGGCTATTGGCGAAGGCGATGAGCCTCTCGCGATCTCGGATCAGCGCAGCTTCTTCGGTTACTGGGCTTACTCAAGACCTCATGTCGAGCGCCTCAGCTACATTCTCATTCACGGCGTGAAGCAGGGCCTGGTCAGCCGATGTCAGCAGTGGCCGGGGCCAAGCTCCACCCAGGCCCTCCTCGAGGGAGGAAGAGCCTCGCTGCACCGATGGCGCAACTGGACCAGGCGCTGGGAGATGGAGGTCGACGAGAAGGTCAACGTCGATCGCTTCTCCGAAGAGTGCCCCAGCGAGACGGAGAGCCTCGAGCTTGCACCGCTCCCCTGGTGGGCGGCGCTCACAGCGCGGGAGCGCAGTTGGCGGGTCGCGCAGTTGATCGCGGACATCGACGCGTCCGCGCCGAACGCGACCACCGAGGACCACTTCGCACATCACCGCGCAGGATCCTCATGGCATCCCCATCAAGACCAGCCACACTCCGCGTCCCAAGGCGCACGCTTCGACCAAGCCGCTCTGGATCGAGGCGGTTCGTCGATATCGGGATCATGAGCGCCAGCGCGGCTGATCTGCTCGGCGGCCAGGGATCCCGGCGAGAACGACAACGTGGATGCCAGCATGCTCGCTCGCGTGGTCCAGGTCCCTAAACACATCTCAAACGATTCTGGCGTCCCGGCAAGAATCGTGTGAGATGGCCGCGGGAGATGACCGCGGGGACCACCAGCGCGGCCTTGCGCGGCGAGAACCCGAGTTTCGGGGACACCATACGACGTCTTACGTAAGGTGTCCCCGAAACTCAGCGCAGCTTCTTCTGCTGCTCGTGGAGCCAGAGCAGGGCTTCCAGCGGCGTGGTGCGCGAGAGGTCCAGCTTGGACAGGGCGACCTCCAGCTCGGATTCCGGTGCGGGCGGAGGAGGTGGAGGGGCCTCGAACAAGGCCATCTGCGAGCGCCCTTTCCGGCGCGACCCCGCCAGCGTGGGGCGGCCAGCCTCGTCGAGTTCCTGCGCCTCGAGGTTCCCGAGGATCTCCCGCGCCCGCTTGAGCACGCTCTCCGGCAAACCGGCCAGCTTCGCTACGTGGATGCCGTAGCTTCGCGACGCCGCGCCCGCGACGATCTTGCGCAGGAAGACCACCCGCCCGTCCACCTCCGTCACCGCCATGGTGAGGTTCACCACCCGCGGCTTCTCGCGGGCCAGGTCGCAGAGCTCGTGGTAGTGCGTGGCGAAGAGCGTGCGCGCGCCGGACCTGTCATGCAGGTGCTCGGCGATGGCCCAGGCCAGCGCCAGCCCGTCGAAGGTGGACGTCCCGCGGCCCACCTCGTCGAGGATGAGCAGCGAGCGCGGCGTGGCCTGGTGCAGGATGCGCGCGCACTCCGCCATCTCCACCATGAAGGTGCTCTGCCCGCGCGCCAGGTCGTCCGCCGCGCCCACGCGGGTGAAGAGGCGGTCCACCAGCCCGATGCGCGCGCGTGCCGCCGGCACGAACGAGCCGCTCTGCGCCAGCACCGCGATCAGCGCCACCTGGCGCATGGCGGTGCTCTTGCCCGCCATGTTCGGTCCGGTGAGCACGATCAGCCGCCGCTCGCCGTCGAGCAGCAGATCGTTGGGCACGAAGGGGCCTTCGTCCGACTGCTGCAGCGCCCGCTCCACCACCGGGTGCCGGCCGGAGACGATCTCGATCACCTCGCTGTCGTCCACTAGCGGCCGCACCCAGCCCGACTCCGCCGCCACCCTCGCCAGCGAGAGCAGCGCGTCGGCCTGAGACGCCGCCTCCGCGCAGGCGCGCAGGCCCGCGCTCCGCGCCAACACCGCCTGGCGCAGCTCCTCGAAGATCTGCTGCTCCAGCGCGCCGCGGCGCTCCTCCGCCGAGAGCACGCGCGCCTCGTGCTCGGCCAGCGCGGGCGTGACGAACCGCTCGGCGCCCACCGTGCTCGACTTGCGCTGGTAGTCGGCGGGAACCAGGTGGAGGTTGGGCTTGGTCACCTCGATGTAGAAGCCGAACACCTTGTTGTAGCGGACCTTCAAGGAGCCGATGCCGGTGCGCTGCCGCTCCGCCGCCTCCATCGCGGCGATGGCCGCGCGCCCGCCCTGGGCCAGCTCCGAGAGCTCGTCCAGCTCGGGCCGGTAGCCGGCGCGGACGAAACCAGGCTCGCGCCCCTGCGGGACCTCGTCGATGAGCGCGCGCTGCAGCAGCTCGGCCAGATCAGCCGGCGCACGCAGCGGCGGCGCCAGATCGCGCAGCAGCTCCGACCCGCAGGCGGCCAGGCGCGTAGCCAACCCGGGCATCTCGCGCAACGATCCGCGCAGGCCCGCCAGATCGCGCGGCGTCCCCTGCCCCACCGCGAGCCGGCCCAAGAGCCGCTCCATATCGAGCACGCCGCGCAGCAGCTCCGCGATCTCCTCGCGCCGCACTGCCGCCTGGGACAGCTCCTCCACCGCGTCTTGCCGCGCGCCGATCGCCGCCAGCTCCAGCAAAGGCGCCGAGAGCCACCGCGCCAGCAGCCTTCCGCCCGCCGCAGTGAGAGTGCGATCCACCACCGAGAGCAGCGTCCCCGTCTTCCGGCCGTCGGGACCGCGGAACAATTCCAGGTTCTGCGCCGCCCCGGGGTCGATGAAGAGCTGCTTCGCGGGCTGCTCGACCGCGATGCGCACCACGTGCCGCGCCGCGGAGCGCTGCGTTTCTTGAAGGTATGCCAGCGCCTCGGCAGCGGCCTGCATCCCCAGCCCCTCGCGCAGCCCGAACCCGTCCAGCGTCGCGACGGCGAGATGCCGCTTGAGCAAATGCTCCGCGCCGGCGCGGTCGCGGAAGGGCCTCGCCTCCAGCCTCGCCGCGCCGCTGGCACGCCGGACGGCCTCTCGCTCCGCAAAATCTTCGGGGACCAGCACTTCGCGCGGCCGCACCCGCGACAGCTCGTCCAGCGCGTCCTGCAGCGGTCCCGCCGGCAGCGCGCGCAGCTCGCCGGTGGATGCATCGAGGAGCGCCACCGCCGCCTGGCCCTCGAAGGCAGCCAGCGCCGCCAGCCAGAGCGGCTCGCGCGCCTCCAGCACCTCCTCGTCCACCAGCGTCCCGGGCGTGACCAGCCGCACGATCTCGCGCTTCACCAGCTGCTTGCCCGGCCCCGGCACCTCCATCTGGTCGCAGATGGCCACCTTGTGGCCGGCCGCCACCAGCTTCGCCACGTAGGCGCGGGCGGCGTGGTGCGGCACGCCGGCCATGGGCACCCGGTCCTCTCCCTTGGCGCGGGAGGTCAGCGTAATGCCGAGGATCTGCGCGGCGATGCGCGCGTCGTCGTAGAAGAGCTCGTAGAAGTCGCCCAGGCGGAAGAAGAGCAAGGCGTCGCGCGCCTGCGTCTTCGCCTCGTGGTATTGGCGGAGCATCGGCGTGGCCGCCGCCTCCGCCGGAGGCACCTGTGAAACCGGCTCTGCCACCGCGCCACTGATACCACGACCTGCCAGGCGCCCCCGCGACGATGAAATGTTCCTGCCCCAGCCGCGTTGTGCAGCGCCAGATGCGTGCTCTCGCCCCGGCGTTGCTGCTGGCCGCGCTGCCCCTGCACGCCGCCGATGCGCCCGCATCCGCCGATCGGCTGCCCCCCGAGTCGTCCTACGTGCGCACCGCCCATGCGGCGAAGCGCACGAGTGGCGAGATCCACGTGGACGGATTGATGGACGAGCCCGCGTGGCAGGCGGCGCCGCTGCAAGAGACGTTCACCCAGGTCGCCCCCGACGAGGGCAACCCCGCCAGCGTCCACACCACCTTCCGCGTGCTCTGGGACGACGAGTTCCTCTACTTCGGCGCCATCTGCGACGACCCCGAGCCACTCACCAAATCCCTGAGCCGCCGCGACCGCTTCATCGAGGGCGACACCATCCAGTTCGACCTCGATACCACGCTTGACCGGCGCACCGCCTACCATTTCGGGGTCTACGCCGCCGGCCAGCAGATCGACGCCATCCACTTCAACGACACCGACTTCACCACCGACTGGGACGCGGCCTGGGAGTCGGCGGTCGCCTACAGCGAGCACGGCTGGTCGGTGGAGATGAAGATCCCTCTCCGCGTCATGCGCATTCCCGTGGGCGCGAAGCAGATGGGGTTCAACGTCTACCGCATCCTCTCCCGCCGCCACGAGGAGGATCAATGGCGCTACCGACCCAACGGCCGCGCCGGGGACATCAGCCGCCTGGGGCTGCTCGACGGCATCGAGGGCATCCATCCCGTCCGCGAGCTGGAGCTGCGCCCGTACGTGGGGATGAAGTTCCTGCGCAACGTCCCCTCCTACGCCACTCCACAGGCCGAGCTGGGAAGCTGCGCCACGGTGGGGTTCGACCCACAGCGGCAGGGCGGGTTCTGCGCCGGCCTCGACCTCCGCTACAACCTGGCCAGCGACGTGGCGCTGGTGGGCACCATCAACCCCGACTTCGGACAGGTGGAGGCCGACCAGCGCGTCCTCAACCTCACCACCTTCGAGACCTTCTTCCCCGAGAAGCGGCCCTTCTTCCTCGAAGGCCTGGACCTCTTCCAGCCGGCGCTGCGCGTGGACGTGGGCGGGCCCTACGGCGGCAACGCCTACCAGATCTTCTACTCGCGCCGCATCGGCCGCGGTACCCCCACCGCCGACGACATCGGGCTGAACAGCGACACGCAGAAGCTCGTCTACCAGCAGCCCAGCGTGCCGGTCTTGAGTGCGGCCAAGGTGAGCGGCACCATCGGCGGCTCCAGCGTGGGGCTACTCACCGCACTGGAGCCGCGCGTCTCCGCGCAGATCCTCCACAGCGGCGCCAGCGAGGTGCCGCCCACCATCGACGTGCGGCGCACCGTGGAGGCGCGCCACGACGCGGTGGCGCGCGTGCGCTCCCCCATCGGCGACAACATGCTGCTCGGCCTCACCGGCACCGCGATGGATCCCATCTTCACCGATCCGTCGCTCGGCCTGCAGCAGCGGCACGCGCACGTCGGCGAGGGCGACTTCACCATCTTCACGCACGACCGCTCTCTGGAGGCCACCGTGCAGGCGGCGGGGTCGCTGCTCACCGGCAACGCCTGGGAGACGCTGGCGGACGGCACGGTGCTCGGGCCCACCGCCAGCGGCTTCGCCGGATCGGGCAAGGTGAAATATCTCGGCGAGCACTGGTTCGCGGCCGCGTACGGCGACCTGCTCACGTCGCAGTTCTCGGTCAACGATCTGGGGTTCATGCCGCGCGCCAACCTCGCCCGGGTCATCGGCTACGTCGGGTGGCGCGATCCGCATCCCGGCCCTCTCTGGCAATCTGCCCAGCTGATCGTGGTGGGGCGCGAAGCTCGCAACGCCCCCTTCGACCTGCGCCTGGACCGCGACGGCATCGTGGAGTTCTGGTTCAACACCAACAGCTTCTGGTTCATCGACACCGGCGCCATCGTGCAAGCGCCCTTCGTGGACGACCGCGAGCTGCAGGACGGCACGCCCGTCGAGCGCCAGGCCAGCGCGGCCTGGTACGGCTCCATCTCCACCGATCCGCGCAAGCGGCTGCAGTTCCAGTTGTCCTGGACCGAGGGGCGCTCCTGGCCGTTGTACGAGCGCCAGAACCAGCTGGAAGGAACGCTGATCTTCCGACCGCTGCCGCAGCTCGACGGCAGCTTCGACCTCTCCTACAACGAGAGCGCCGGCACCATCCGCCAGGTCCAGACCGCGAGGGATCCGGTCAACGACCAGCCCCTCGACGCCTCGGTCGCCACCAACGGCCCGCGCTATTACAAGATGGCGCCGCAGCATGCGCGCAGCCTCAGCGCCACGCTGCGCGCGACCTACGCCTTCACACCGTACCTGACCTTCCAGGCCTACGCGCAGCTGTTCACCGCGGGCATCTCCTACGGGCAGGTGCTGCGCGGGGACGTGAACGAGGCGGGCCGCCGCACGCTGCGGCTGGACGAGCTGCGGCCCATCGACAACAAGGTCAGCTACGACGATCGGCAAGCGGGCCTCAACGTCAACCTGATCCTGCGCTGGGAGTGGCGCACCGGCTCCACCTTCTACCTGGTCTACGCCCACCAGAGCTCCCACGACATCACGCCCGGATTGCACTCCCGGCTCGACTACGGCGCCGAGCTGGGCACGCTCTCCGGCCCCGGCGTGACCCACGGCGACAGTATCTTGCTGAAGGTGGATCTGCTCTCGGCCCTGTGAGAGAAGCGGAAACGTGATTCAGGCCGTCCAGGATCTGCGGCGCTTGCGCGAGATCAGCGTGGTGGTGGTGCGCCACGGCTTCGGCGAGCTGTGGGACCGCGCCAAGATCTGGGACGTGCTCGGGCGCCGCGAGGTCCACGCACCCGCGCGCGAGGCGGCCCGCGCCACCACCGCCCGGCGCTTCCGCGACACGCTGGCGGAGCTGGGGCCCACCTTCATCAAGCTGGGACAGATCCTCTCTTCCCGTCCCGACATCCTGCCCAAGGACTTCATCTCCGAGCTGTCCAGCCTTCAAGACAGCGCCGCGCCCATGCCGGTGGATCTGGTCTTCAAGCTCATCGAGCAGGGGCTGGGCCGGCCCGTGCCCGAGCTGTTCGGCTCCATCGATCCCACGCCCATGGCCAGCGCCTCCATCGCGCAGGTCCACCGCGCGCGCCTTTCCTCGGGAGAGGAGGTGGTGGTCAAGGTGCAGCGGCCGGGCATCGAGGAGCAGATCCGCAGCGACACCGACCTGCTCTTCTACCTGGCCCGCTTCCTCGAAGGCGTGATCGAGGAGACCGGCATCTACACCCCCACCGGCATCGTCACCGAGTTCCGCAGCGCCATGTTGCTGGAACTGGATTTCGAGAACGAGGCGCGGAATATCGAAGAGTTCGCCAAGAGCCACGCGGAGCGCCCCTACGTGGTCATCCCGCGCCTCTACAAGGAGCTCTCCTGCCGCACCGTCATCACCATGCAGGAGCTGAAGGGCAGAAAGCTCAATGCGGTGCTCGACGATGAATCGTTTGGATGCGCCGACCGCAAGCAGCTGGCAAAGAACGTGATGGAGACCAGCTTCCACCAGCTCTTCGCCGACGGCCTCTTCCACGGCGACCCGCACCCCGGCAACGTGATGGTGCTGGAGGGCAACCGCATCGGGCTGCTCGACTTCGGGCTGGTGGGGCGGTTGTCGCGTCAGATGCAGGAGTCGATCATCCTGTTCGTGCTCGCCATCTCGCTGCGCGACCCCGACACGGTGGCGCGGCTGCTCTACAAGGTGGGCGCCCCGGACGATCGCATCAACCTGCATCGCTTCCGCCAGGAGATCCACGACCTGCTCGACCGCTACCTGGGCCTCAAGCTGTCGGAGGTGGATTCCAGCGTGCTGATGAGCGAGCTGGTGGACCTGGCAATGCGCTACCGCATCAAGATTCCCAAGGAGTACGCGGTGCTCTCCAAGGCCGCGGCCACCACCGAAGGCATCGTCCGCCAGCTAGATCCGGAGCTGGACGTTTCGGAAGCGGCCATGCCTTACGCCAAGCAGCTCCTCTTCGAGCGCTACAACCCGGGCTCGATGAGCGGCGGCGCGCTGCGCGTGCTGCTGCAGCTGCAGGGCTTCCTCCAGGACACGCCGCAGCAGCTCTCGCAGATCCTGATGGACCTGGAGGGTGGCAAGTTCAGCGTCAACGTCCGCACCGAGGAGCTGTCGCGGCTGAACACCAACGTGAAGGCCCTGGGCATCCTGCTCTTCGCGGGGATGATCGCGGCGAGCCTGATCGTGGGCGCGTTCTCGCTGGTGGGCCGCGCTTCGGAGGGCGCTGCCAGCACGGTGTGGCCGTTGCCGGCGCTGGTGGGGCTTGCGCTGTCGGCCATGCTCTTCGGAGCGGCGGTCACCTGGACGTTGCTGGCGGGGCGGCTGAAGAAGATCAGCCTGCGCCGACTCTTCAAGTGAAGCGACGGGTACTACCTTCCCTGCCATGTCCCCTTGGCACCCGGCCGCGGTGAGGCCCGGCGAGAAGCTGCCCGACCTGCCGCTGCTCGACCAGGCTGGCAGGCCGGCGACCCTCTCCTCGCTGGGTGGCAAGGGGCCCGTCGTGGTGCTGTTCTTCGGCGGGCTGGGCGACGCGGCGGGGCTGCGGCTGCTCTGCGACTACCGCGACTTCACCCTTTCGATGCGGCGCGCCGGCGTCACCGTCTGCGGGGTGGGCCATGCCGAGCCGTCGGGGCTCTGGTGGCTGCGGAGAAATCGGGGGGTGGCGTTTCCGCTCTTCGCGGACGCGGACGCCACGGCGCTGCCGGCGCTGGGATTCGTGGAGCAGGCCGGGCTCTTGCTCCTGGACAGCGACTTGACGGTGAAGCAGCGCGTGGGCGGCGAGCACGCGCAGGCGGAGGCGATGCTCCCGCTCCTGAGACGCGCCGCGGGGAAGCGCGCGAAGCCCTCCCTGCCCGAGCGGGCCGTTCAATTCTTCCAGGCCCTGCACCACGCGCTTCGCCCGCTCAAGGCAGCTCGCTGAGATTCAGGGAGTCGTCCACCGGCAAGGCTTCCACCACCACCTCGGCGATGGGCGGGGATTCGGGCTCGCGCGAGTCGATCAGGCCTTCCGCGTCCGCCGCCAGCGCCGCCAGAGCGCCCATGCGGGCCACCTCCAGCCAGGCGAAGACCGCCGCGGCGGCGAGGCTTACCGCCAGTCGCGGACCCAGCGCCATCAGCTGGCCTTTGGGATCGAGGAAACCCGGCAGCAGACCCGTGAGCATGCCCGCCACGGTGGCGGCGATGAGCTCGAGCAGCAGGAATGCCCCGGTGATCAGCAGGCACCCGCCCAGGCGGGCGGCGAGCAGCGATGCAGCCTTGCCAAAGGCCGCGGTGACCCCGTCGCCAAACGCGGCCGCGCGCACCAAGGTCAGCCGCGCGAGCAGGTCGAGGAGAACGCTGCCCAGCACCGCGCCGGCGCCGGCCAGCGCTACCAGGCAGAAGAGCAACACCGAGGGCCGCATGATCAGCAAAGGCGCTGCCGCAGTCAGAGCCACCCCGCAAGAGAGGGCGACCAGGAGCGAGAGGCAGAAGCCGAGGAGACCCGCCGCCATCACCCGGGCGGCGCCGCGCGAGAGCAGGAGCAGGAAATTCCCCGCCGGAGGCCGCCTTCCCAGCTCCGCGTCGGCCGCCAGCACCGGGACGGCGCCCGCCCAGAAGAGCATCGACACCGTGAACGCGATCACCAGCGCCACGGCCATGCCGCAGGCGGCGGTCCATCCCAGCGCCAAAGTCGCGAGCAGCGCTTGGACCAGGTTCCGGCGCGCCGCGCCAAGGAAGAGCAGCGCGGCCAGCCCCACCGGCAAGAGCGCCAGCAGGCTCCCGCCCTCATCGAGCAGCGCCTTGCCGAATGCCAGCTCCGGATTGCGCGACGCAGCGCGCAGCCCCAGCCGGACCGCGTGATTGGCCCGCAGCATCCGCCGCCGTATATCCCAAGTCCGAACGGGGTAGGTGGCCCCCTCTCCTTGCGACCACCGCAAAACTGCCACTACTGTGCTGCAATGCAGACCATCACCACCACCTTCTCCAACACCGTGCTGGTGATCGACGACGAGCAGGTGGTGCTCGATCTCTTCAAGCGGGTGTTGGGCGAGAAGGGGCTGGCGGTGCGCGCCGCGAAGAACGCGGAAGAGGCCTTCGCGCTGATCGACCGCGAAGGGTTCGGCTGCGTGCTCGCCGACAAGAACCTCCCCGGGACCGACGGAATCGAGATCGTCCGCCGCGTGCGCCGGCTGCAGCCCTACTGCGCCTGCATCGTGATGACCGGCTACGCCTCGACCGCCAGCGCGGTGGAGGCCCTGCGCCTGGGCGCGGTGGACTACCTCGAGAAGCCGTTCGACGACATGGACAGGATCGCCACCCGTGTCGACGACGCGCTGCGGGCGATGAAGGACGAATACGAGCGGCAGGTGCTGCTCGCCAAGCTGCGCGTGGTCCAGGGCAGCGAGTCGCCGCAGAACGACGCCCCGGACGACGAGACCGTCGTCGAGGCGCCGGACGACTCGGTGCGCACCACGCCCTTCGAGATCCTCGAGGCGCGCGTCCACCACGCCACCGCCGACCTGCGCCGCCGCTCCCTGCACCTGCTCTCGCGGCTGGTGGCCACCAAGGCGGCGGGCCGCGAGGTGCTGCTCTCCGGCGAAGGGCTGCTCGAGGAAGTGAGGCGGCTGCGGCGCTCGGGGCAGGCCGACTCGGCCGAGCTGAAGCAGATCGAGCAGCGGCTGGAGGATCACCTGGCCCTGGCGCGCCACGCCCAGAGCCGCTGATGTAGGCATTTTCGCTGCATTTCCGCGGATCTACACACGATCCGCTCCTTGCTGGCGGCCCCCGCGCGGCCTATGCTCGCGCCTGCGCGGGGGGCGCTCGGGAGCGATGGGATTTCGGAGCAAGATCTTCGCCGTGCTGGCGGTGGTTGGAGTCGTGCCGGCAATGGTGCTGGCCTGGCTCTCCTTCGCCGTGCACCGGGGCGAGCTCGAGCGCACCGTCGGCGCTGCCCAGGCGCAGGTGGCCGGCGAGATGGCCCGCTCCTGCGAGCGTTTCGTCGCGCAGTCCATCGAGTCGCTGCGCCTCTCCCTCACCGTGCTGCCCTTGCGAGACCTCTCCGGCCCCGACTTGCAGAGCGCGTTGCGCATTCCCTACCGGCAGCTGCAGTTCGTGGACGCGCTGCAGATCGCGGGCGGCGACGCCGTCTGGGAGTCCGGCAACGGACGCCCTGCGCCCGATCTCCAGCGGCTTCGCATCGCCGCTCCGGCGGAGCTCGCAGCCCATGCGGGCACCGCCATCGGCACGCCTTACGCCGCCGGCGACGGCAGCATGCGCCTGCCCGTGGCCCTGCGGTTGGACGGGCAGACCGTGCTGATCGCCGAGCTGTCGCTGCGCCAGCTGTCAGACCAACTGCTGCAGGGGGCGGGCGCGGACGGAGTCGCGTATCTGGCCACGCGCGCCGGCGTCGTGCTCGCCCAGGCGCGGGCCGTCTCGCCTTCGGCAAGCGAGCTGGCACTGCTGAGCGACAGAGGCGTCCAGATCGTCCAGCGCCTGGACGGAGAGCGCTGGCTGGCAGCGGCGGCGCCGGTAGGCACGCTCGACTGGACCGTGCTGGTGGCGCAGCCGGCGGCGGTGGCGCTGCGGCCGGCGGCGCTGGTGGGCCGCTACACGCTCTTCTGGCTCCTGGTGTCGCTCCTGCTCGTGCTCGTTCTCGGGGCGCTGCTCTCGCGCCGCGTGACCGACCCCGTGCGGCAGCTGCGCGAGAGCGTGCGCGCGCTGCGCGAGGGCCGTGCCCAGGCCGCCGCCGTGCAGAGCGGCGACGAGATCGGCGACCTCTCTCGCGCCTTCGACGAGATGGCGGTGGAGATCGTGCGCCGCGACGAGGAGATCCGCCACTTCAACGCCGAGCTGCAGGCGCGCGTCGACGAGCGCACCGCGGAGCTGAAGGCGGCGCAGGAGCAGATGCTGCGCGCACGCCGTCTGGCCGCGCTGGGGACGCTGGGCGCGGGCATGGCGCACGAGCTGAACAACCCGCTCACGGCGATCTCGGGAATGGCCGGTATTCTGCGCAAGGAGCTGGCCGGGACACCCCAGGAAGAATCGGTTCGCGTCCTTCAGGAATCGGCGCGGCGCATGGCCCGCATCGTGGCAAACCTGAGCGCCTTCGCCGAGCAGGAACGCGAAGGACCGGGAACCCGGTTTCCCCTCGCCTCCTCGGTGCAGGCGGCGCTCGATCTCTACGAGCCCCAGCTGCGCGCGCACGGCATCCAGGTGGTGGCGGACCTCGCCGCATGCGAGGCCCAGGGCGACCCGGCGCAGCTTCAGGAGGCCATCGCCCACATCGTGCGGAACGCCATCCAGGCCATGCCCGCGGGCGGCAGGCTTCTGGTCAAGCTGAGCGAGCTGGACGGTGCCGCGCTCCGGCTCTCGCTCACCGACTCGGGCAAGGGCATCCCGCAGGCGCTGCGCGAGCGCATCTTCGATCCCTTCTTCACCACCAAACAGGATCCTGCGGGCGTGGGGCTCGGCCTCTCCATCTCCCACAGCATCGTCGAGGCCCATCACGGCAAGCTGATGGTCGAAAGCGCCGAGGGCCAGGGCGCCACCTTCACCATCGTCCTCCCCGCCGCGGCCGCCGCGGCCCACCTGCGATGACCAAGCCCGGCTCCAAAGACGACTCGCCGGAGCTGGTCCCGGCACCGGACAGTGAGCTGCTGGGCCCAGGCCTCGTCCACGAGATGCGCCAGCCGCTGCTCGGCATCAAGGCGGGCCTCGAGCTGATCGCGCGGCGCCTGGGCAGCCAGCTCACCTCGCTCGACGACTGGGAGATGGTCCGCGGGCAGGTGGCGCGCCTGGAGGAATTGTTCCGCAGCTACCAGCAACTCTTCACTCCGGACGCCGGCGCGCCGTCGCGCTTCGCGGTGGAGCCGGTGGTGCAGCGGGCCGTCGATCTGCTCACCTGGCGCGTGCGGCGGCTGGGAGCGCGCTTCTCCTGGGAACAGACCGGCACGCACCTCGCGCACGGGTCTCCCAACGCGCTGCTGCACGCGCTGGTCAACCTCCTCGCCAACGCGCTGGACGCCGTGGAGGGCGGCGCCGGCCGCGTGGCCGTGCGCGTGCTGGCCGATCCCCTGCAGATCCGCGTCAGCGACGACGGCACGGGAATCGCCGCCGCGGACGCCGCGCACATCTTCGAGGCACGCTTCACCACCAAGGCCGCCGGCGAGGGCAGCGGGCTGGGGCTCCCCATCGCCCAGAAGGCCATGCAGCGCGCCGGCGGCGACGTGCGCCTGATCGACGTCAAAGATCCGCGCCGGCTTTCGTGGGCGAAGACGGAGTTCGCGGTGGAGGTCGCCGAGTCTTGATGGCCCGGGGCAAGGCTGCCAGAACGGTCGTCGAGGCGTCCGCCCTGCTGGCGGCGATGCTCGCGCTCTCCTGGCTCGTGTTCCGCCACACGCTCTACACGCCAGCCCCCGGACCGATGGCAAAGGCGGAGCAGGCGCGCGCGGACGAGGCCATCGTGGTCGCGGTGGTGGGAGAGGTGGTGCGGCTCTCGCCGGGGGCCCAGCCGTCGGCGCTGGTGGCGGGCCAGAGGCTGCTCCCGGAGGATTCGCTGCGCACCGGGCGCGGCGCGCGGACCGATCTGGTGATGGGCGCGGGCAGCCGCCTCACCGTCGCCGAAGGTACCCAGCTCACCGTGCGCGAGATCACCGAAAAGGTACACCGCTTCAAGCTGGCGCGCGGCCGCGTCGCGGTCGACTACGCGGAGCGTGGCGGTCGCGTGCTGCGCATCGAGAGCGACTCCGGCGGGGCGGTGGCGGAGACCGAAGGCGCCCGATTCGGCATGCTCTCCACCGGCGCGACCGTGGCCATCGCCACCGAGTCCGGCGCCGTGCGGCTGACCGCTCAGGGCGCCAGGGCCATCGTGCCTGCCGGCTACCAGGCCACCGCGCAGGTGGGACAGGCGCCCTCCGCTGCCGAACCCATCCCGGCCCGCCTGCTGCTCAAGATCGCGGAAGCGCCCCAGACCCACGCCGTGGAGGGGTTCTGCGCGGAGGTCTCCGGCACCGCTCCTCGCGGCGCGGAGGCAACGGTGGACGGCGTGCGGGCGGAGGTGGCCGAGGACGGCCGCTTCCACGTCCGGGTGCCGCGCGCGGCGGGAAAGACTTCCTTCCAGGTGGCCATCCGCGATGCCTCGGGACGGAGCACCGCGCGCAAGCTGCCCTGCGCAGCGGCGCGGCCGCAGATCGAGGACCTGGCCATCGAATGGAAGAGGAGGCGGCGCTGATGTTGCCGATCCTTTTCGCCATCGCGCTCTCCGCCGACCCTGCGCTCTTGCGGCTGGGCACCGACCAGCGCGCGGTTCTCGTGATCCACGCGGCCGCGCTGCCCACGGTCTCCGCCAGCGCAGGCCGGCTCTCCGCTCCGCGCGATCTCGGCGACGACGTCTATGAGTTGGAGTACCTCCCGCCCGACGACGCGCTGCCTCAAGTTGCCATCGTCACCGCGGTGGCCGCCGGCGAGGTGGCGTGGCTCTCCATCCCGCTCTGGGGGCAGGGAGACGCCATCGTCAAGACGCGGCCCAACGGGCGCATCACGGTGGAGATCGGCGAGCAGACGTTCGGGCCGGTCACCGCCGACGCGCGGGGCCAGGCCGTCGTGGCCGTGGTGGTCCCGCCGGGAGTCCACGAGGCTCGCCATGGTGACCGGGGCATCGATCTGCACGTCCCGCCCTCGCGGAGCATCCACGTGATGTTGGGATCGGCGATCGATGCGGCCGACCGCGCACAGGTGGTGCCGGTGTATGCCGTGGCCGTCGACGCGCAGGGGTCGCCGCGAAGTCAAGCGCCCATCCGGCTTCGGACCAGCCGCGGTGAGCTCTCCGACCTCCGCGAGCGCGCCCCCGGGCTCTACGAAGCTTCGCTGACGCTCTCCCCGGGGCTTGCGGGCGAGGCGCTCGTCGATGCGTCGCTCGAGGACGCGCCGCAGTTCGTGGCGGAAGCTTCGCTGCGGCTGTACGTCCCGCCGCCGCCGCTTCCGGCTCCGACACCGGTGGCGGTCGCGCCCGCGCCGGCCCTCGCGCCTCCGGAAATCGTGCCAGCGCCGGCGCTCGATCGCGATGTAGCGTTGAGCGCCAAAGCCGGGCTCCTCTCCGACTTCTCCGGCTTCTCTGCACCGCTGCTCGGCGTGGAAGCATCGCTGCGGACGCCGCGCTTCGGTCCGGAGCTGGGCGCCGCGCTGGAGGCCGATTACGTCGCGCACTCGCGGGAGGAGCAGGTGGGCAGCGCTGCCGATGCGGTGGCCCGCTCCCGCGTCGATCTCTTGATGCTGCACCTGTCGGGCACCTGGCGGGCGCGCCTCGGCGACCGTGCCGCGCTGTGGGTCGCCGGAGGCCCGAGCGCAGGCGCGTACTGGGCAAGCGCCAGCCTCCAGGGAACGCCTTCCCGGCGCGCGTTCACCGTCGTGCCCGGCCTCCAGGCCGCGGCGGGCATCGAGCGCCCCTTCGGCAGGGCGGTCCCGTTCCTCGAGGCGCGCGCCGGCTGGCTCGCCTCGGCAGATCTTCCCAACCTCACCGGTCCGCTGCGGACGCTGTCGCTCTTCGCGGGAGTGCGTCTTGAGATCCGCTAGCGCCCTGCTCGCCTGCGCGGCGGCCTGCGCGCGTATCTCCGCGCCGCCACCGCCGCCGGCCCCCGCCTCCGTGGATCCGGCCGCCAAGTACGTCGGCGCGCGGACCACGGTGCTGCTGCACGGCGATGCGTTCTATCCCTCGGCGGTGCAGCACCTGGGCAGCGGCGGCTCCCTCTCGGTAGACGCGGAGTTCCGCGCCTTCCTGGGCGCCACCGAGTTGGCCGACGTCCGCTGGGTGGACGCGCGGACGCTCTCCGCCACGGTGCCCGGCGACCTTGCCGCCGGCACCTACGGCGTCTCCGTCGAGGGACCGTTCGGCGAGGGCGCGCGCGCAGCGGCATTCCGCGCCGTGGATGCCCTTCCCGCTTCGCTGAGCGCTCTGGCCTCCGCTCCAACCCGGGTCGTCGTCGGAGAGGACTTCACCGTGGACCAGGTCGTCTCCAACACCGGGCAGATGGCGGCGCTGGACGTGTGCGCCGGAGATCCGACGCAGACGGGAACCGCCGGGGTCGTCCAGCGGCCTTCCGAGGATGTCGCCCTCGACGGCGGCTCGTCGCTGCATCTGGTCTGGCGCGTGCACGCGACGGACACCGGCACGCTGCACCTCGGCCTCCCAGTCTCCGGCGCCGACGAGGTGGACGGCCGTGCGCTCTCCGCATCGTCGGGCGTGACCGTGGAGGTGGTGGCGGTGGGCGCGGTGCTCTCCGCCACCCTGCAAGCGCCCCCTGCGGTGCCCATCGGCGATTCGTTCACGGTGACGCTGGCAGTCACCAACGTTGGCCTCGCCGGTGCCCATGGCGTGCAGCCCACGATCGCCCTCACCGGCGGCGCAGGAGTCCAGCTCCTCTCCACACCCACGGCCTCGTGGATCGGCGCGGGGCAGACCGTGGCGTTCGCCTGGCGCTATCTCGCCACCGCGGGCGGTGGCCTCCAGATCGCATCCACCGCGGCCGGCGCGGACGACGTCACCGGAGCACCGGTGACCGACAGTGCCGGTGCCTCGACCTTGATCGCGCAGGCGGCCCCCATCGCGCAGGATCCCTTCGGCGACGGCGCCGCTTTCTCCTACGTCTTCGCCTACGCGGGCAAGGTCTACCTCGGCCCCAGCGCCGACGGCAGGAGCGCCGTGCGCATGAACCCCGATGGGACCGCGCCCGAGCCGGTCTCGTTCACCTTCCCGGCGGATCCGGGCAACAACGACAGCGCCTTCGCCGGGCCCTGGCACACGCTCGGCTTTCCGGGCTGCACCCCGGACCAGGATTCTTGCGGACCGGACAACGAGGACGGACGCGGCATGTTCCAGTCCGTCGTCCTCGGAGGGACGGAGCAACTCTTCGCCACCGGGGCACGCAGCCCCGTCAGCTCCTCCAAGCTCCGCCACGTCTACCTCAGCAGCGACACCGCGGCCGCGTCGCTCTTCGCGCCGACGACGCTCGCCTTGCAGGGCGGCCTGCGCGGCGTCACATCCGTTGCAGGCCTGGGCAACGCGCTCTTCGTCGGGTTCGCCGCCAATCCAACCCCCAAGCCGGTGATCTTCTCCTTCACCGGCGGCGCCCAATCGGTGGAGCCGTCCACCCTGGGAGTGGCGAGCTCGGGCACCACGCTCATCGACTCGATGGCCGCGTTCGGCGGGTCGCTGTACGCCGCCAACGCCACCGGCTGTTCGCGGCGCGCGGCCTTGGGAGGGTGGACCAGCTGCACGCCGCCGGGGTGGAGCGCGCAGACCTCGATCACGACGACGAAGACCTCGGACTTCCTGCCGGCGGACCGGGCCGTGCCGGGCTTGGTGCAGTTCAACGGCCGCCTCTACCTGGCGCGCAACACCGCAGCGGGGCCGCAGCTCTGGTCGTTCGACGGGAGCGTGTGGCAGGCCGTCTCGAGTCCGGGCACCGGACCCATCTCGCTCTTGATCGCGACCAGCGCCCACTTGTACGTCGGCTACGACGGGGCAGCCGGCGTCCTGCTCTTCCGCTCGAACAGCGGGACTCCGGCGACGGCCGCAGACTTCGATGCATGGGACGGGGTCGGGCTGGGCGTCGGGGCGACGCGGATCCTCGACGGAAAGGCCATCGCCTTTGGCGGCACCGAGTCCCTCTACTTGGCAGCCGGACCACCGCTCCGAATCTTCAAGCTCATGCCTTGAAGCGGCACGCTACCTGGCTGAAAACTTGACCAGTGCGCACCCGTTCAGTAGGGTTGCCTCCGCCATGACCGAGCCCTTGACCGAACGCCAGGACAAGATCCTCTCCTTCATCAAGAAGAGCATCCAGGATCAGGGCTATCCGCCCACCATCCGCGAAATCGGCGAGCACTTCGGCATCCGCTCCACCAACGGCGTCAACGATCACCTGAAGGCGCTGGAACGGAAGGGATATCTGATGCGCGGCGAGTTGAAGAGCCGCGCGCTCAGCGTCATCGAGGGCGGCCGTTCGCAGGGCCCGCGGTTCGCCAAGCCCTCCGCCCGCCGCGAGCTCACCGCCGTGGACGGCGGCGAGGTGGTGGAGATCCCCCTGCTGGGCAAGGTGGCGGCCGGCGAGCCCATGCTCGCGCAAGAAAACATCACCGACCACGTTCGAATCGACAGCATGCTGCTGGGCGAGAGCGGCCGGCGCGTGTTCGCGCTCCGCGTGTCCGGCGATTCGATGATCGGCGACGGCATCTTCGACGGCGACTACATCTTCGTCCGCAAGCAGCCCCAGGCCGACTCCGGCGAGATCGTGGTGGCGATGATCGACGACGAGGCCACGGTGAAGCGCTACTACCCGGAGGGCGATCGCATCCGGTTCCAGCCCTCGAACCCGCGCCACAAGCCCATCTACGTCAGCCGCGAGGAGTTCCGCGAGACGCAGATCCTCGGCCTGGTGGTGGGCGTGTACCGCAAGATGAACTGAGCTGCACCGGACACTCCTGTACGAAATTCAGGCGTCCAGGCGGGGCCGGAAGAGCGGACAGCTCCGCACCGGCTGCGGTGGGTACTTTTGCGGGAGCAGTGGGCAAAGGATGAAAATACTAGTGTCCGTCTGGACATAGCGCGGCGGCGCCGCGCAGCGGTGGCACAGGCTTTCAGGGTAGGGCAGCTCGGCGGCACGCGGCTTGCTCATCCTGGCCCCATGACCCCCGAGCTGACCGACGAATCGCGCGAACTCTTGATGGCCTTCGACGAGCTGCCGGAGGACGACCGCGCCCGCATCCTCTCGCTCGTCCGCAGCCTGAGCATCTGCCATGTCGTGGAGCGGCTGAGCAAGGGGCCGCTGCGCTTCGCGCGCGCTCAGGGTTCGGGAATGTCGTCGATCTCAGACCCGGTCTGAGACCCCTGCGTCTGATCTTGCGACCCACGCGAGTTGTCGGCCTGGTTGAGGTCGGGATTGCGGCTCAGCTTGCCCCGCTCGGTGCGGGTGGAGTGCGCGCGGCCTTGCTCGTTGAGCTCGGTCTCTTTCGGAGCGTCCGGAGCGCCGCCCTGCCGGCTGCCGATGGGCTGGCCGCCGGCCTGTCCCTGGGGATGCTTGATGTTGGCCATGCGAGAAATTTGGGCACGGGCGGCGACAGCCGCTGCATCGCGCCGGGGCGTGAGATGCCGTTTCATTTGTAACGCTCCCCTGACTGCCAGCAGCGGATGAAACGCACGCACCGGCTATGGTTCCGGAGTGCATCCGCACGGCAGCGACAGCGTCATCCAGGTGACGGCGCGGCTCGAACGGACCGAGCGGCTGCTGGCCGACGCGCAGCGAATCGCGCGGCTGGGCAGCTGGGAATGGGACCTGGACTCCGGCGCCATCTGGGCCTCCAAAGAGATGTACCGCGTCTTCGGCGTCCCGCCCTGCCCTCCCGAAGAAGCGCTCCGCGATCTGCTGCCGCGGCTCGAACCGGCCGATCGCGAGCGCATGCGCGCGGCGATGACGCGCGCGCGGGACTCGGGCGAGCCGTTTCTACAAGAGATCGACGTGCCCGTCCCGGGCGATGGCCTGCGCACGCTGCTGGTGCTCGGCACCTGCGAGAAAGGCGGCTCGGGATCGGCGGCGCGCGTCGCGGGCACGGCCCAGGACATCACCGATCTCAAGCGGCTGGAGGCGGAGCGCGCGCGGCTGCGGCGGGATCAGGAGGTGCACCGGCGCGCCGAGGAGGAACGGCAGCGGCTCCACGCCATCCTCGAGCAGCTTCCCGCGGGCGTGATGATCGCCGACGCGCAGGGGCGGATCGCCTACGCCAACCCGGCGTCGCGGGAGATCTTCGGCGGACCGATTCCGCAGCTCGACGGGCCCGGCAGCTACGATCGGACCTTTTCCGTCTGGGACGAGCAGGGGCGCGCCCTGACCTCGGCGGAGTACCCGCTCTTGCGCGGCCTGCGCGGCGAGACGCTCCGCGCCGTGTCGTTCGAGTTCAGGCGACCCGACGGAAGCCGTGCGTGCGTGCAGGTCAACGCCGGGCCTCTGCGCGATGCCGCCGGCAAGATCACCGGGGCGGTGACCTCCTGGTACGAGGTGACCGAGCTGCGCCGCGCGCAGGAAGAGCGGGAGCGCGAACGGCAGCGGCTGCACCTCACCTTCTTGCAGGCGCCCGTGGCGCTGGCGATCTACCACGGGCCGCAACACGTCTGCGAGATCGCCAACCCGCGGTACGAGGACATGGTGGGACGCGCAGGCTTCGCCGGGAAGCCGGTGCGGGAGATCTTTTCCGAGCTGCCCGCCGATCACTCCGTCTTCGCCAGCCTGGATCGGGCCTATGCACTGGGGGAGACGCAGACCATCACCGAGATGCACATTCCCATCCGGGGACCGGGGGACAGCGCGCCCGCCGATCACTGGTTCAACTACGTGCTGCAGCCGCTGCGGGGCCCCGAAGGCAGCGTGATGGGCTCGATGGTGGTAGCCACCGACGTCACCGAGCAGGTGCAGGCGCGGCAGAAGGTGGACGCGCTGCGCGCGGCCGCGGAGGCGGCCAACCGCGCCAAGGACGAGTTCCTCGCCGTCCTGGGACACGAGCTGCGCAACCCGCTGGCGCCGATGGTGACGGCGCTGCAGCTGCTGCGCGCCCGGGGCCTCGACGGCGGCGAGCGCGAGCGCGCGCTGATCGAGCGACAGGTCCAGCATCTGATGCGCCTGGTGGACGATCTGCTCGACGTGGCCCGGGTGACGCGAGGCAACGTCGAGCTGCGCCGCCGCCCTGTGGAAGTCCAGGCGCTGGTGCAGGGCGCGGTCGAGCTGGCCAGCCCCCTGCTCGAAGGGCGGGCGCACCATCTGGACGTGGAGGTGGAGCGGGATCTTGGCGTGGAGGGCGACCCGGCCCGCCTGCAGCAGATCCTGGGAAACCTCCTGACCAACGCCGCCAAGTACACCGATCGCGGCGGCCACATCGCGGTCCGCGCCACCCGCGAAGGGCCTTGGGCGCGCATCGAGGTCAGCGACGACGGGATGGGCATTGCCGCCGACTTGCTCCCGCGCGTGTTCGACCTGTTCGTGCAGGGGCCGCGCGAGATGCATCGCGTGCAGGGCGGGCTGGGGCTGGGACTTGCCATCGTGCACAGCCTCACCGCCATGCACGGCGGCACGGTCGCGGCGCGCAGCGACGGCCCCGGACGAGGCAGCACCTTCACCGTGAGACTGCCGGCGCTCAGCGCCGGGATCCCGCGCGCCCAGGGGCGCCCCCCACCCCGCCCCGAGGCGGGACCGCCGCGCCGCGTGTTGCTGGTGGACGACAACGAGGACGCCGCGCTGCTGCTCGCCGACGCACTGCGCGGGCTGGGACACGAGGTGGAGACGGCGTACGACGGGCCGGCTGCGCTCCGCGTGGCGCCGGCCTTCGCGCCTGAGATCGCGCTCCTGGATCTGGGCCTGCCGGTGATGGACGGGTTCGAGCTGGCGCGACGGCTCAAGGTCCTCCCCGGCCTGTCGCGGGTGAGGCTCGTGGCAGTGACCGGGTACGGCCAGGCGGCGGACCGGGAGCGCACTCGCGAAGCGGGCTTCGACCTGCACCTGGTCAAGCCGGTGGATCTCGACGACGTGACCTCGATGATCCGGGAATTGGTCTAGCTGGCTGCGACGGCGGAGAGCGCGATCAGCTCGCGCACCGACGCGGTGAGCGCCGAGGCCCGGAATGGCTTGGTCACGTAGTCGTCGACGCCNGCCACTTCCGCCCGCGCGCGATCGATGGGCCTGGACAGCGCGGTGACGGCGACCACCGGGATGTCGCGCAAGCGAGCCGAGGCGCGCATCCGCTCGCACAGCGCAAGCCCGTTCTCGTCGGGGAGCCGGAGGTCCAGGCAGACCACGTCGGGCGTCATCTGCTCGAGCAGCGCCGCGCCTTCGCCGGCGCTGGCCGCCTCCACGACGTGCAGCCCCATCCCACGCAGGCAGCCGGAAACCAGACGCCGCGCATCGGGATCGTCCTCGATGACGAGGGCCTCCGTAAGATAGTGCACTTTTGAAGTGTGCCGCACGGGGCGATGTACGTTCAAGCGCCGGCGGCCGCAAAGGTGTGTGGATGGACGGAAGTCGGGGACACCATACGTCATCGATCGTATGGTGTCCCCGAAACTGCGGTGATCTCAGGGCATCGTGCCGGAGACGACCAGGCCCGCCGGGTTCACGCCGACGCTGACCTTCGGCTTCTCCGGGTCCTTCTGAGGATGGTGCGAGAACAAGACCACCAGGCCGGTGGTGGCGGAGAGGACCGCCGCCGCGCTCAGCGCGAACACGAAGCCGCTCTTCGACGACCCCTGCCGCGCCTGGGCCTCCGTCAGCCCGTGCCGGCTCGAGCCGGCGCTCCTGTGGTCGGGTTCGGGCATCGCCATGATCACCGCGCCGCCCGCCGCCACGGCAGCCAGCCCCACCAGCGCGAACCCCGCGGTGTTGTCGTGCGGGTCGGTCGCAGACACGGGAACGACCGGCTTGGGAGCGGCCGGGCGCGGGGCAATGGCGCGGGCGATGGCGCAGGAGCGCGTGTCGCCGTTCTCGCAGCCCTTCTTCCACAGCGCCGCTGCGCGCGCCTCGTCTTCCACCGTGGACGCGAGCAGCCTGCAGCTCTTGCCGTCGCCCTTCGAGCACGCCTTGTCGCGCAGGTCCGCTGCCATCGAGCGGCTGACGTCGGTTCCGTCGCCCTCCTCGTAGACGCGGGCAAGGCGCGCGCAGGCCCGCGCGCTGCCGGTCGTGCACCCGCGCTCGAGCGAGGGCAATGCGCGCGCCACGTCGCGGGACTCGGCGCGCAGCCAGCGATCTCCCACTTCGGCGCAGGCGTCGGCGTCGTTGGCATTGCAGGCCCGATCCAGGTAGTCCACCGCCCCTTGCGCATCGCGCACGCGATCCGCGGCGCGGACCAGCGCCATGCACTTGGCGGCATCCTTCTCCTCGCAGCCGATGACCAGGTGGCCGCGCCCGCGCACCTCGCTCGGGAGCAGCGCCAAAAGCGGCTCGGCCCTCTCGCTGCCGTAGGCGTGCGTGAACCGCGCCAGCAGCTCCAGCTTGGTGCCGTCGGTGACGAAGGCCAGGGGCAATACTTTACGAAGCCGGGAGGTGTCGCGCGCCAGCTGGTCCTCGAAGCCGCGCTTGGCCTCGGCATACGCCTGCCACTGCCGGGCGCGCCCCGCGGCCATCTCGCGGTAGGGGTTCTCACCGCCCAGCTCAGCCACTGCCCTCCACGCCGCCGCAGCCTCCTCCGGCCGCTGGGTCCCGGTCTGCTCCACCGTGCGCGCCTCGTCGTAGGCCACCAGCACCGTGGCCTCGACGTCCAGGTTGACGGCGCCTCCGGGCGAGACCGGCGCCGGCTGCGGCACCTCCGGCAGGGCCGCCGGCTCCATGCTCACCGCGCTGACGGCCTTCTGGGCGCGGAAGAGATCGACCGCCGCCGCGGACACCGCGTCGGACAGCTCGCCTTCGCTGGTGCCGGTCGCGGAGGAGGCGCCCACCATGCGGTCGGAGCGGGCGTCGCGCAGCTCCAGCGTCACCAGATAACCCTGGCCACCGCGGGTCAGCTCGCCCGAGACCACCAGATCGGCGCCGGCGGCGTGGGGATCGCAGCGCTTCGAGCAGGTCTCGGCGTCGAGCACGCGGGAATCGCCCATGGTGCGCGCGGCGATCCCGCGCACCTGCTCACCGAGCTGCGCGGCGTTGACCTCTTTCGCCGGCACGCTCGACTGCAGATCGAGCACGGCGATGGTGTCCGCGCGCCCAGCGGTGGAGATTGCGAGAAGCGTTCCGAGGAACAATGCGGTGGCGTTCATATGCCCTCCGGGGTCACTGACAGCGAACGTTTCCAGACGTCTCTGCGAAACAGGTGAGCTCGTACCCGGTCTCTGCCGCCTGCCGGCCCATCTCCTCCTCGGAGAGCGCGCCGAAGCGCGACTGCAAGGCGGAGCGCGCGGCGACGTGCAGCCGCGGCGTGAGCAGCACTTGAAGGGCGAGATCGGCGTTGCGCTCGTCGGGCGCCAGCGAGGCGCGCGCGCGGCCGACGGGATCGCCGAGCAGGTCGTTGAGGGCGCCGTCGCGCAGCAGGCGGGGGACGCCATTGCAAGGGGGGCCGGACTGCTCGATGGCGCGGCCCGAGTCGAGGTTGAAGACGGAGATCACTTCCGCGCCCTCGGCGGCGAGGCGCGAGACGACGAGACAGCCGCCGGAGTTGTGCAGGTGGGAGGCGAGATCGGTCGGGGTGCGGGGCACGAGGACGCGCAGGCGCACGCCGTGGACGGCGGTGGAGTCGGCGGGGATGATGCGGTGGGGCGCTTGTGTTGGTGCGGGTGCGCGTGCTTGTGCGGGTGCTTGTGGATGTGCGGGTGCCGGTGGATGTGCTGGTGATGGTGCTTGTGCTTGTGCGGGTTTTGGTTCTGGTTTCGCCGGGGGCGGAGGGGGCTTGGGAATCTCGATCACACGGATCTGCTGCTCGTGCTTCGGCGCGGGCGGAGGAGGCTTCGGATCCGTCACCCTGGCGTTGCGGCGCCAGGGCAGGTCGGCGGCCACGAGCAACACCGCCAGCGCTGCCAGCTGGATGCAGACGGAGCGCAGGAGCCTGGGCTCTGCGTCAATTGGAAGCGTTGCGTCCATCGGTCTCGATTCCCACCACCAGCTCGGAGGCGCCGGAGGAGGTCACCTGCGAGAGGCAGGCGGCCTCCGGCGCGCCCAGGTGGACCACCACCACCTTGCCGCGCGCCGGAGGCAACGCCTCCCCGGAAAGGGTTCGCGCCGCGCCGCCCTCGCAGCGCACGTCGAGGCGCTGCTGGGCGGAGGGCGCCGCCGTCGCCTGCTTCGAGGGAGGCCGCAGGCGGAGCAAGAGGAATTGGGCGGAGAGGAGCTGCGCCACCATCACCAGCGCCAGCAGCGCCAGCGCGAACTGCTTCTCGGCGAAGAGGCGGTAGATCAGCGCCTCCAGCTCCTCGAATCCACCGTCGTGCCGGCGCGAGTTCATGGGCGCACCTCCGCTGTCACGGTGGGGTCCGGGCTCCTGCGCCCATTCCGGCAGGAGCGCCGGCGTGGGAGACCGCTGCAGGCGCCCCAGCTCGCGCAGGTAGGCATCGATTCCGCGCAGCAGCACCGAGCCGCGCAGCCCGATGGGAAGCGGGCCGTCCAGGGGACGCAGCGCGGCCACCAGCACCACCGGCCGCGCGTCGAGGCAGAGTCCCACCGCCGCCACCGCGGAATCGTCGTGCGGCGAAGATCCGGTCTTGCCGGCGAAGAGCAGCTTCGGCCAGCGCTGGGCCAGCCAGCGCAGCGTGCCTTCCTTGCGGCGCTGCGCGAGCAGCGCGCCGGTGTCGCTCAGCATGCAGGTTCCGTCGTGGGCGAAGAGCTTGCGGTGCAGGTACGCGCCCACCTGCTCCGCCGTGGCCCGGGACGAATTCCCCAGGAGCGAGGTGGGATCGTCGGGCAGCCGCCGTGCCGGCAGCCCCGCCTGCTCGCGGCGCTCCTTGAGGTAGCGGAAGAGCGCCACCGACGCGGCACTGTAGGAGAGCTCGGGCGCGATTGCGTCGGGTGGAACCGTCTCGCCGAGCTGCGCCAGCAGGCTGCCCGAGAGCGCGCGGTCGGCAGGCGAGTCGAGCGCGGCGCGCTCCGCGGCGGGCACCTCGGCAGAGATGTGGACGAGCAGATCCGGCCGCCGCTGCGCGAGCAGCACGGGCAGCAGCATGGCGTGGCGCGCGGTCATCGAGTTGATCGAGCGCGCCACCGCCTCGTCGAAGCCCATGGCGTGCGTCGCCTTGGTCACGTCCTCGGGGCACCAGCTCGCCGGCCGCAGCCTGCGCTGATCCTTGGTGGCCCAGATCCAGCGCACGCACGCGCCGGGCGGCAGCAAGAGCTCGCGCACCGCCGCCGGACCGAAGGCCTCCACCGCCAGGTCGAGCGCCTCCAGCTTGGCGATGGAGCCGTAGTTCACCGGCATCAGCGCCGATTCCGCTCCCGATCGGGCCAGCACCACGCCGCTCTCGCCCATGGCGGCAAAGGCGGTGCGCACGCCGGTTCCGGGGAACTCCGCCGCCAGCGCAGCCTCGAGCCCGTCGCGGAAGCGGTCGATGGCGGAGACCAGGTCCAGGTCTGCCGCGGCGTCGCTCGCCACGCGCTCCGTCCAGCCCTCCACGAAGCCGAAGGCGGCCGAGGCGTCGACGCCGGAGTCGAGGTACGAGGGCTTCGAGGCGTCCCAGGTCCCGCGCGAGACCAGCCAAGAGCGCGTCGAGGCCACCCGCTGCGCGGAGAGCGTGGGGTGCGCGCGCAGCCACTGGACTCCGCGCGGAACGGCTCCCAGCACCAGCTGGTCTTCCCGCGAGAGGCGGCGCAGCGGCAGGCCAAACAGCGCCAGCGAGAGGCGTTGCAGCCCTTCGGCGGGACGTCGCAGGGATCCCAGGCTGGTGGACGCGCTCAGGTTCAGGTAGAGGCCGGCGATCTCCGCGGCGGGCGCCTGGCGCACGATCCAGGTGGCGAAGAGCACCTCGGCCAGCTTGTCGCCCAGCGACCCGCGGTGCGCGTCGCGCAGGTAGAGCTTGGCCAGCTGCTGCGGGATGGTGGAGCCGCCCTCGGGGATGCCGCGCAGGTTGCGCCAGAGCGCGCGCGCCACGCCGGTCGGGCTGACGGGAGGCATCCAGCGGGGCCTGCGGAAGAGGCCGCGGTCCTCGTAGCCCGCGGCCGCCTCGACCACCAGCGGTGTGGCGCGCGCGTCGGCCGGCGCCGCGACGAATGCCGCGAGATCGGAGCGGAACAGCTCCGCAGCCGCCTGCACGCGCGCGCCTCCCGCCACGCTCAACGGGGTTGCCAGACCCGCGATCACAAGCGCGATGCCGGCCCCGGCGAGGATGGCCAGGGCAGGCCGCGACGCCTTGCGCAGGAAGCTCTTCATCGCCTGCAGCGAGGGCTTCATCGGGCCAACCCCATGCGCCGCAAGACTTGAAGGGTCTCGCCAGGCGTGTAGAGCGCCAGCAGCGGATCGCGGGCGCGGCCCTGGTCGTCGAGCAAGGAGAAATGGAGGTGCGGGCCGGTGGAGTGGCCGGTGCTGCCCACCTCGCCCACCACGCCAAGCGCGGGCACATGCAGGCCCTGCACGATGCCGAGCAGCCGCGGATCCGAGCGCAGGTGGCAGTAGACGGTGCGCCAGGCGTTGGCGTGCTCCACCGTCACGTACCAGCCGCAGGCGCGGGCGCGGCCCGTGTCCGCCACCCGTCCTTCGCGTGCGGCCACCACCCACGATCCGGGCGGCGCCACCAGATCGACGCCGCGGTGCAGCTTGCGGTGGCCCTCGAGGCGACGGAGGCCGAACTTGGAGGAGACGTGATCGAAGCGGCGCACGTCGAGGGGAAAGAGGAGCCAGGGCGTCCGGCGCGGCTTCGCCTCCGCGCCCGGCAGTGCGGGCGAGAGCAGGATCAGCGCGGCGGCGAGGGCTGCGGTGCGCATGCACTCGCCAGCAAAAAAGCCGCCTCCTCCGGGTTTTTTGCTTGGGCCGCTGAACGACCCCCGGAGATCGCGAATGGGCCTCTTCGCCCGGTTCTGGCACTACTCGATCGACACCTACGGCGGCGCGCCGGTGCTGCTGCTCATCACCACCGTCCAGATCGCGCTGCTGGGCTGGGTAGCCGCGGAGGCGATCAGGGCGCGGCGAGAGCGCAACGATCCCCGCCTGTCCGCGGAGGCGCGGCGCGTGCGGGCCGCCCACCGCGCGGAGCTGTGGCAGAAGCGCGTGCGACCGCTGGCCCTGACCATGATGCTCCTGGGACCCGGCATCGGCCTGGGCATGAGCACGCTGCTCGGCGCGCTGGGCATGGGCGCACTGGGCGACGTGATGGGGTCGCAGGCTTCGGCGGACGCGCTGGCAACCACCATGGCGCACGCGTACCGCGAGATCAGCTACGCCTACTTCCTGATGGTGGGCGGCACCTTCCCCATGCTGCTGGGGCCGGTGGTCGTGCTGGTCGCGCGCCGGCTGGACGAGGAAGGCGACGAGGCGCGCGGCGGCGAACCCGACGAGCTCGTGCTGCACACCTTGAAGAGCCTGCTGGCGGTGGCCGAGCAGCAGGCGGCGCGCGCGCACATCGACGCGGCCCGCACCCACGCGCTGCTCGAACAGGCGCTGCAGCGGAGGGCCGCCGCGTGAGCGACATCCTGGCACTGCTGCGGCACCAGTGCGCCCGCGGTCCCTTGCCCGCGCGCCGCGAAGGACTGCCGTCGTGGCTCCTGGCGCTGGCGGGCCAGCTTCCCCAGGTCCGCATCGAGATCGCCTCCGCTTCCGTCTCCCCGCTGCGGGCGGTGGGGATCGTGGTGGAGGAGACCGAGGGCAAAGCCTTCGCGCGCGTGCCCGCCGACGGGGACGCGCTGGACCGGCTGGTCTCGCTCCTGGGGCTGCCGGCCATCGAGGGCGGAGGCGCGGCGCTGCTGGTGGCGGAGCTGGAGCGGGCGCCAGATGCCAGCCGCGTGCCTCCCGCGCTCTCGCTTCCGCTGCGCATCCAGGCGGCGAAGGCGTGCTCATTGGGATGGTCGTCCGAGCTGTTCACGCTCACCGTGCTGGTCAGCAACGTCTCGCTCCGGCACGGCGACGGAGCGGTGCTGCCTCGCGGCGGTCCCGTGGTGGCGGTCTGCGCCGAATACGATCGGCCGCTCACCTCGCTCGATCCGCCGACCGTCGCCAGCTACGCGCTGCGCAGCGCGCGCGCCGCAGGCATGCCCACGGTGCGGCTGCCGGCGGGCTTCTTGCGCGGCCCGCTGCGGCTGGAGGCCACCAGCCGAACCGCGCGGGCGCCCAGGGATCGGCCCGCGGCCCTGCAGCGCGCGGGACAGTTCCTCGACGAGCTGCACACCGCCTGGAAGCAGCGGCCCGGACCCGTGTTGGAGATCGCCTGGCCCGTCTACCGTTCGGAGCGCGACGGCCCGCCTCTCGACGCGGTGGTGGGCCGGCCGCTCCCCGAAGTGCAGCTTCGATGACGCAACCGGCTTTTTTGCTTTCGCGACCAGGAGGACCCGCCATGCGGACATTCTTCGTACTACTCGGGGCAACCGCGCTGCTCTGCAGCTGCGCTCACGAGGACGCTGCGCAACCCGTCAAGGAGCGCAGCTGGGAACAAGGCCTCGATGCTTCGCTCTCGGCGCAGATCGCGCCGGTGGGGCCCATCGAGACAGATCAGACGGCTTACGACTTCATCCGCCGCCGCGAGCGCGAGCACGCCCTGGGTTCCAAAGCCACGGCGGCCGAGCTGGACGAGGTGATCAACGCCAGCAGCCAGGTGCTGGCCTCGGCCCTTTCGCTGCCGCTCTTCAAGGCCGGCGTCTACCTGGGCCAGCCGCGGCTGATCGAGCGCGGCTGCAACGCCGGCCGGCGCGTCACGCACTCGGCGCTGCGAGCCAGCGGCAACGTGGACGCCGTGATGCAAGCCTGCAACGCGCTCACCGCCGGAAAACAGTCGAGCAACGACGGCTGCGGCGAGGGACAGCAGAAGCTGCGCGACGCGTACGCGCTGCTCGCCGCGGAAAAGAGCCAGGATGCTGGCCGCGCCGCCGCCGACGGAGTGCGGATGCTGCGCGACCGGTGCCAGAAGATCGCCGCCCCTCTGCGCACGCCGGTCGATCCCAGCACCAAAGGCTTCATCATCGTCTGGGCCCTGCACGCCAACGATGCGCCCCCCGTGACCTTCCTCGCCGGCGAGCAGTCGCCCAACACCGCCGAAGCGATCAACGACGGCTTCTTGCGCGGCGTGCAGGCCGTGCGGCCGATGGCCCACAACCCCTAGGAGACGCCCATGTCCGAACAAGCTGAGTTCAGGCCCATCGAGAGTACGCCGGCGCGGAAGGTCTGGCCCTACGCCGTGCTCGGCGCGGTGATCGTGGGGCTGGTGGTCTACATCGCCCGCATGAACGTGCGCACGGCGGAGCAGCGGCCGGTGGTCGCTGCGAACCTCGCGCCCAAGCCTGTCGCCGAACCGGCCAAGGACGCGGCGCGTCCTGCTGTCCAGGAGACCGCGGCCGTGGCCGCGCCGAAGGCGGCCGAAGGACCCAACGTGCTGGGGGCGGTCGCCAACACGGCCACCCGCCTGGCGATGGTGGCGAAGTCCGAGCTCGATCGCGAGCTGGGCCGGACGCGCGCCGCGCAGAAGCAGGCGGATGCGTACAAGAAGGAGATCGCCGATCTGGAGAAGCAGCTTGGCGAGACGCGCGCGCAGCTGGCCGCGTACCAGAAGGCGCAGAAGCCGCCTCCGCCCAGCGACCAGGAGCAGATTCTGCAGATGCTTGCCCCCGTCCTGCGCACCAGCAACGACGGCCGTCCCTGACAGGAGCCGAACATGAACCGAATCCTCATTCTCTGCCTCCTCGCAGTGCCGGCAGCCCGCGCGGCCGACGAGTTCAAGCCGGTGAAGGCGGGCGAGCAGGTCGCGTATCCGCTGCCGCCCATGCCATTGCCTCAAGTCCAGGCGCCGCCCGACGGCAAGTGGGCGGAGACCGAAGACAGCCCCGCGCTGCGCGTGAGCCGCGCCTGGGTGAAGCTCGGCCAGGCCGCGGGCGTCGAGCGCAGCGAGGCCACCCGGCGCCTCTACACCGCGTGGAAGACCGAGGTGAACCAGGGCGGCATCCACGGCCGCGCCGCGCAGGCCGCCCACGCGCGGTTCCTCGCCGCCTACAAGAAGGATCTGGAGCAGGCGCGCTCCATCTACGAGGGCGTGCTCCGCGACGTCGATTCGATGGACGCGGACGGCGCCGAGGGCGGCTCGGGCCAGGGAAGCGGCGACACCGGCGCCAGCAGCCTGGCCAAGGAAGCCGCCGACCAGATCCAGTCCGCCGACCGCGACGAGCGCCTCACCAACTCCGCCTGCTTCCTCTCGCCGGACACCTGCCAGCAGGGCGATCCCACCGACAAGGCGCTGCAGGACGAGATCTCCAATCTGGTGAAGGACACGCTGGTGGCGGGCGGGCCGGACGGCGGCCTCAGCCTCTACTCGCTGCGGCGCAAGGCCCAGCTGCTGGCGCTGCGCGCGCGGGTGATGGCGTCGATCACGCAGCGCGCGGCGGCGCGCCTGGCCACCGAGGTGGCCACGCAGCAGGACGGACAGGGGCTGCCCCGCGCGTTGCCCTCGCCGGTGGCGCCGATGGCGAGCGCCGCTCGGCGGGCAGCGGCCCCGACCTCGGATCCCTACCGCTGAAATTCGGGGACACGATACGACGGATTACGTATCGTGTCCCCGAATTGGTAGTGGCACTCCTCGAGGCCGATTCCCATGGCGGCGAGGAGATGGGAGAGCGGCGTGGTGGGGCGGCCCTGGGCGGTCGCGTCGTCCACCGCCGAGGGAAGATCGGCGAGCGACCCGGGCAAGGCGCCGCCGCCGATCCAGAGCTCTTCGCGGTAGCGCGGGTCGAGCGGCTCCTCCAGATCGGGGACCCGCTCGTGCGCTTTTCCGGAGGCGAGATCGGGGAAGAGCGCGCCGCGCACCGGACTGCGCGCGGCGAGGCGGCGCGCCGCGAGCAGCGCAGGGGCGGACAGCGGCACGGCATGCACCAGCAGCACCGCGACCGGCGATCGCGGCGATTCCAGCAACGTGGAGGCGTGGCGTGAGGCCGTCACCGAGGGCACCCATGCGGCAGCCTCCGGGCAGATCGACCGCAAGGCATCCGCCGCCGCCTGCCATTCGTGGAAGGCCTGCGCCGCGTCCGGCCCTTCCACCAGCTGGACCACGGGCGTGCAGGGTTCTGCGGCGGGGAGCGGCAGGCGCGCCGCCAGCAGCCGGGCGAGGATGCGGGGCCAGAGCGCGCGTGCCTCGAAGGTGCGGGCGGCGCCCCGGGCCGCCTGTTCGACCAGCGCCAGCGCCTCGGCCGCATCCGGCAGCGCGCGCAGCATCGCGCGGAAGCCGTGCAGCGGCGCCGACCGGGGCCTGTCCGCCGCCGGCAAGAGCGGCAGCCGCACGCGGCCGCGCGTCTTCCACACCACCGGCTCGTCCGCGCGGCTGAAGCGGTCTCCCGCGTACCAGCAGTGGTCTTCGCGCTGCAGCGCCTGCGCCGCCACCGAGAGCCGCGTCAGCGCGTCGTCGCTCCAGCCCGGCTCGGACAGCCGCCAGAGGTTGCCGGCGCCCGAAGGCGGGTTGCCCACCGCCCGCGCGTACTGCTCGTAGTCCAGGAGCCAGTCGTCGATGAGGATGGCGTGCAGCGGCCCGCCGTCCTCCGGCTGCAGGCGCGCGGCGGTTTCCAGGAAATGCGTTCCCAGCGCCGCCTCCACCAACCAGAGCTGCCGCTGCGTAACCGCGTCCGCGTCCGGGCCGTCGATGCGGTGGAGGGCGTCGAAGAGCGCCTGGCCGAAGTAGCGGACCGCCGCGGCGGGGGCCGATGCCACCGACCCCAACTGCCGCTGCACCTCGGCTCGCGAGGCGGGCACCGGATCGAGCAGCCGGGGAAGCGGGGCATGGAAGCGCGGGAGCTGAGGATCGAGCCCGCTCTCGATGCCGCGGACGATCCAGTCGGCGAAGGCCAGCTCGGGATCGTTCCAGCGCTCGCGCCCCCGCAGGCCCGCCGCCAGCAAGAGATGGAGCGCCTCGTGGCGGGAGATGCGCTCCGCTTCCTCGACCGGCGTCGCCTCGCCAACCGAGAGCCGGATGAAGCCGGGGCCCACGCAGATCGCCTCGCCCTGCGTCGATTCGCCCGCCGCCAGCGAAACCTCCACGCGATCGTAGGGCCGCGGCGGGGGCACGAGGCCCAGCGCAGCGGCGAGCAGGCGAGGGGCGTCGGCCAGGCCCTGCAAGACCGCGGCCGGCAGGCCTTCGGGCAGCGTCCGCTCTCCGGGCAAGAGGCGCAAGAGCGGCTCTCCGTCCTCGAAGAGCAGGCGGAACCCGCCGCATCGCGGCGCCCCGGCGGCGGCCTCCAGCCGCATCTGAAACTGAAAGTTCCCCCGCGTCACGATCGTAAGTCCTAACGGGCCTCTCCAGTGACCGCCAGGGTCCCCGCGCGGTCACGGTTAGACTCGGGACACGCATGCAGCCCTTGCCCCAGCTGGAGACCTGCTTGCGCCTGGCCTTCGACGCGCGCGACCCCTCGCACCCCTCCGGCGTCGCCCTCGCCTCCTATTTTGCAAGGGCGCCCATGCGAGGCCGCCGCCGCGCCGAGCTGGAATTCGACCTGCTCTTTTCCAGCGCGGTGCGCACGAAGCTGGGGACCGACCCCGATTCCGCCATCGCGCAGGCCATGGACCCCGCCACGTGGCGCTCCTGCCCCTCTGCCCGACCCACCGTGCCGCTGGCCACCCGGGAGTGGCTGGCGGAGGCGGCATTGGCCCTTGGGAGAATGGAAGGCTTCCCCCTGATGTGGGCAATGCTTCGGGCGATGTCGGAGCTGGAGTCGGCTGCCCAGAAGCTCTTGGGCCCGCGCACGCCGCGGTCTGTGGTCCGTCAAGTCCTGCACGGGGTGGGAGTGCGCACCTTGCGTGCGGAGCCGTTCGCGGCGCTGCTGGTTCGCGTGCTGAAGATCGCGCAGGCGGTCTACGTTGCGTTCCGTCACGCGGGCTTCGCGCATGCCGGGGCGTGGGCGGCGGCAGAGGATCGCCTCTGGGCGCCGCATCCCACCGCGCGCGGCGAGAGCGCCCGCGGTGCGTACCTGCCCAGCCTGGTACAGGCGGCGTCGGGCAACGCCCGGCGGCGCCTCCGCCGCAACACCGAGACCGGGCGCACGCAGGAGCACGCCCAGGCGCTCCTGGCGCGGTTCGCCGCGGGGCCCGGTCCGCGGCTCTGGCCGTGGTCCGACGAGGCGGGCCAGCTGCTGCCGCACGGCGAGGTTGCGCTTACCCCGGAGGTGGCCGGACTCTGCTTCTTCGTGCTGCTCACGCACATGGCAGGTGAGCGGCGCAGCCGCGGCGGTCCCTCCGGCGGCCTCTCGCCGGCGTTCGAAGAGGCGGGCTTCAGCGCCCCCGAATGGCTGCCCGACCGCACCGACGATCTGGCGGTCCGGCTCCTCGCCGCCGGCGCGGCCGACGGCGTCCCGCGCGGCGAGCTGCTCGATGCGTTGTCCTCGCTGCTGCGCGCCACGCTGGTGGGGGAGCCGGGGACGCTGCTGGAGCGCGCCCGCGATCGCTTGCCGGCGCTCTTGCGCTGGCTGGAAGAAAACGGACGCGAGCTGCTGGAGACGGCGTGACGCGCAACCTGCCACCGGGTCCGCGATGGGCCGGATTTCCCGATCTCTCGGCCGCTCCCGAGAGCTGCGCGGATCTCCTGACTCGCTGGACCGCGGTGCTGGACCGCGCGCCGCGGCTGCGCCCCTGGCTCACCGGGATGATCGCCCACCGCCGCGCCCTGCTCTCCGAGAGCGCCATTCACACCGCCGCCGCCAACGTGGAGCGTGCGCTCTGGACGGACCTCGAGCGGCTGCTGCCCCAGTTCGAGCGGCTGCCGCAGTTCGCGGTGGCAGCGATCGCCACCACGCTT
>C688J18823_10000082_pt1 | contig 47722 bp, 50 predicted proteins | sample HopSoiMetagenom1_FD_18823 | JGI IMG/M metagenome (IMG submission 18823)
AGCCGAAGCAACCCACGTAAATGATCTTCGGATTGACCTTGCGCAGGTCCTCGTAGCCAAGCTTCAGCCGCGACATCGCCTGCGGCCGGATGTTGTAGACCAGTACGTCGGCCTTCTTCGCAAGCGCGAGGCACGCCTCGCGCGCCGCGTCCTGCTTGAGGTCGAGCACGATGGAGCGCTTGTTGCGGTTCGCATTCAGGAAGATGTGCCCCATGCCGGCATGCCGAAACGGCCATGCGTAGCGCATCACGTCGCCGCCCGGCGGCTCGACCTTGACCACGTCGGCGCCGAAGTCGCCGAGGATCTGCGTCGCGTACGGCCCCATCACCACGGTGGTGAGGTCGAGGACCCGAACGCCCGTGAGCGGACCGCTCATTCCGGCTGGATGTTGGCCAGCTTGACTAGCTTCGCCCAGTTCGCCACTTCGGCCTGGATGAATCGGCCGAGCTCGGCGGGCGACATCGGGGCCACGTCCATGCCGATGGTGGCGAACTTCTCCTTGATCTCGGGCCGTCCGAGCGCCTTCATGTTCGCCTCGTGCAGGCGCTGCACGATCGGCTGCGGCAGCTTCGCCGGCGCGACGAGGGCGAACCAGGCGATCACTTCGTAGCCCGGCAGCTCCTCAGCGATCGCGGGCTGGTCGGGCGCGAGCGAGCTGCGCTTGCCGGAAGTCACGCCCAGGCCGCGCAGCTTGCCGCCTTTCTGTTGGGCGAGCGCATTGGCGAGATCGACGAAGGTGAGCTGCAGCGAGCCACCCATCGTGTCGGTGACGGTCTGCGGGATGCCCTTGTAAGGCACCTCCACGATGTCGAGCTTGCCAAGCGCTTTCAGCATGGCCACCGACACCTGCGATCCCGCCGACCCGTACCCCGCCGAGAGCTTGCCCGGCTGCGAACGGGCATGCGTCAGAAATTCCTTCAGCGTGCGCGCCGGAAAGTCCGGGCGGACCATGAGCATGAAGCTCGTGGTGCCGTAGCGCGTGATCGGCGTGAAGTCCTTGACCGGGTCGTAGTTCAGCTTTTTGAAGAGGCTCACATTCGCCGCCTGCGGCGTGTTGGTCGTCACCATCAAGGTGTAGCCATCCGGCGCCGCCTTCGCGACCTCCGCGGCGGCGATGCCGCCCTGCGCGCCGGCCTTGTTCTCGATGACGAACGGCTGGCCGAGCGCCTCCTGCAGCTGCGAACCGGCGAGGCGCGCCACCTGGTCCGTTGCACTTCCGGCGGGGAACGGCACGACGAGCTTCACCGGCTTCGTCGGATAAGTCTGGGCATGGGCGCTCGCCGCCAATGCGATCAGCAACGCGAAGATCTTCATCGGACTCCCTTAAGAGTTGAGGCGGCCGAGCAGCTCGCGCGTCTTGGCCGGGTCGGTGTTGCGCAGCACGCGCTGCGCGGCCGCCTGCACTTCCGAGAGGTTGGTATGCAGGATGCGCTCCTTGATCTGCAGGAGCTGCGACGGGTGCATGGAGAGGTTGCGCAGGCCCAGACCGAGCAGCAGCCGCGTGAACTGCGGGTCGCCGGCCATCTCGCCGCACACGGCGATCGGCATGCCGCCGCGCGTCGCGGTCTGGATCGTGTTCGCCACCAAGGTCAGCACCGCCGGGTGCAGCGGGTCGTACAGATGGGCTACGGCATCGTCGGTGCGGTCGATGGCGAGCGTGTACTGGATCAGATCGTTGGTGCCGATGGAGAGGAATTGCAGCCGCCGCATGAACACGTGCAACGCGAGCGCAGCGGCGGGAATCTCGATCATGCCGCCCACCTGGATCGCGCGGTCGTAAGGCTGGCCGCGCTCCTCGAGCTGGCTCTTGGCCTGCTGCAGGAGCGTCAGCGTCTGGTCGATCTCGTGCGCGTGCGCCACCATCGGCAGGAGGATGCGCACGGTGCCATAGTGCGAGGCGCGCAGGATCGCCCGGAGCTGGGTGAGGAACATCTGCGGCTCGGCGAGGCAGAAGCGGATGGCGCGCAGGCCCATCGCCGGGTTCGGCATGGTGTGCGCTTCGCCGTCGCCGTTCATCGCCTTGTCCGCGCCCACGTCGAGCGTGCGCAGGACGACCGGCCGTCCTTTCAACGACTCGGCGACCTGCCGGTAGGCCTCGAACTGCTCTTCTTCCGCGGGCAGGTCCTTGCGGTTGAGGAACATGAACTCCGTACGGAAGAGGCCCACGCCCTCGGCACCGGAGTCGAGCACCTCGGCCGTGTCCTGCGGCAGCTCGATGTTGGCGTAGAGCTCGATCGGCGTGCCGTCCTGCGTCGCGGTGCGCGTCTTCTTGAGACGCTTGAGTCTTTGCCGCTCGGCTTTCAGCTCGCCCTGGCGGTCGCGGTATTCGGCCAGCACGACCGGGTCGGGATTGACGACGAGCAGGCCGCGCTCGCCGTCGACGATCAGCATCTCGCCCTCGCTGATGGTCTGGAAGGCGTGGTGCAGGCCGACGATCGCCGGGATGCCGAGCGAGCGCGCGACGATCGCCGTGTGCGAGGTGACGCCGCCGACATCGGTGACGAAGCCGCCGAAGCGATGGCGCTTGAAGAGGATCATGTCGGCGGGCGAGAGGTCGTGTGCCACCACGATCAGCTTCTGCTCCTCCGAGACGGCCGGCTCCTGGATCTTCTGCCCGCCCATCAGCGCCTTCAGCACGCGCTCGACGGCGTGCTCGACGTCGGCCTTGCGCTCGCGCAGGTACGGATCCTCGATCTCGTCGAAGCGCTCCGTGAGACGCTCCATCTGCTGCACCAGCGCCCATTCGGCGTTGGAGCGCCGGGCGCGGATCTGCTCGCGCGGCGTCACCGCCAGCGCGGAATCGTTGAGGATCATCCGGTGCAGATCGAGGAACGCTTCGAGCTCCCTCGGCGCGTCGCTCGCGATGTGCGCCTTCAGCTCCTGCAGCTCTTCCTGCGCGGCGGCCATGGCGCGGTCGAAGCGCTCCACCTCGGCCTCGATCGCCTCGGGCGCGACCTCGTAGTGCGCGACCTCGAGCCGCGCGGTCGACACGAGGTGCGCGTAGCCCACCGTGATGCCGCCCGACACGGCATAGCCGTGCAGGACGAAGTTCACTCGCCTTCTCCGAAGCGGTTGGCGATGAGCGCGCTCAGCGCCTTCAATGCCGCGTCGGCATCGGCGCCGTCGGCTTCGAGCTTGACCTTCGAGCCCTTGCCCGCGGCCAGCATCATCACGCCCATGATGCTCTTGGCGTTGACGCGCCGGCCGCTGCGCGAGATCCAGATCTCGCTCTGGAAGCTGGAGGCGAGGTGGGTGAGCTTGGCTGCCGCACGCGCGTGCAGGCCGAGCTTGTTGATGATGTCGGCGTCGGCGCTAGGCATCCAGGCATCGATCCGAGTTCATGTGCACGACGCCGTCGGCGCCGCCGGAAACCGCGCGCTTCACCGCCGCGCTGAGCGACCCGTTGCGTCCGGTCAGCACGCGAAGCAGCATCGGCAGCGACACGCCGGAGACGCCTTCGACGTGATTGTCTTCGAGCAGGCGCGAGACCACGTTGCCGGGCGTTGCGCCGAAGATGTCGGTGAGCACCAGCACGCCGTCGCCGGAGTCGATGTGCTCGAGGAGCTCGCGCGCGCGCAGGATCAGGTCGTCGGGGTCGTCCTGGCGCCACACCGAGAGCGTCACCACCTGCGCCGGCGCGCCGCCGAGGATCTGGCTCGCGCTGCCGAGGAGCGCGGTGCCGATCTCGCCGTGCGTGACGAGCAGGACGCCGATCATTGGATGCGCGCTTCCAGGGAGGTGATGAACATTCCGGCGACGTCGAACCCGGTCTGGTCCTGGATCTCGCGGAAGCAGGTGGGGCTCGTGACGTTGACCTCGGTGAGCCAATCGCCGATCACATCCAGCCCGACCAACAACAAGCCGCGCTTCGCGAGCACGGGGCCGAGGGCTTCGGCGATTTCGCGTTGCCTTTTCGACAAAGGCTTCGCCACCGCCTTGGCGCCCGCCGCCAGGTTGCCGCGCGACTCTCCCGGCTTCGGAATGCGAGCGAGGCAGTTCGGCACCGGGCTGCCGTCGATGATCAGCACGCGATGGTCGCCGTCCTTGATCTCCGGGATGTAGCGCTGCGCCATCACCATGCGCTCGCCGCGCTGCGCCATGATCTCGACGATCACGTTGCGGTTGGGGTCGTCGACGCGCACGCGGAAGATGTTCTCGCCGCCCATCACGTCGAGGCGCTTGACCACCACGTCGCGGTGCTCGTCGATGAAACTCTGGATCGCCTGCGGCTCGCGCGTGACGAGCGTCGGAATCACGAACTGCGGAAACTCGAGGATGCCGAGCTTCTCGTTATGGTCGCGGATGGCGTCCGGCGCGTTGAACACCTTGGCGCCTTCGCGCACCGCGGCGGAGAGGAGCCAGGTCGTCGCCACATACTCGAGGTCGAACGGCGGGTCCTTGCGCATCAGCACGGCCGCGAAGTCCTTGAGCGGCCGCGTCTCGCTCTCGTGCGGCCGGTACCAGTCCTCGTCGTTATCGGTGAGGGAAATGCGCGTGGCGTGCGCGGATACGCGGCTTTTCGTCCAGTGCAGCGTGGTCTGCTCGGTGGCCCAGACGGCGTGGCCGCGCGACTGCGCAGCCCGCATCATCGCGACGCTCGAGTCCTTGTAAGCCTTGAGGGACTCGAGCGGATCGACGATGAATAAGAGGGCTACACCCAACTATTTGCTTTGCGACACCATGAATTCGACCGCCGCGCGGATGTCGGCGTCCGAGAGCGAGGCGTTGCCGCCTTTGGGCGGCATGGCGCCTTTGCCTTTCAGCGCCGACTGCACGAGGGCGTCCACGCCTTGCTTCACCCGCGGGGCCCACGCCGCCTGGTCGCCAAGCTTCGGCGAACCGGCCACGCCAGTGCTGTGGCAGGCCGTGCAAGTGGAGTCGAAGACCTTCTTGCCGTCCGCGGCCGCCGCAGGTTTCTGCGCCGGCGCCTTTGCGGCGGGCTCCTTGAACTTCGCGCCGGACTGGTTCGCCATGAAGACCACGCCACGCGCGACTTCGTCATCGCTGAGCGCGGTGTTGCCCCCCTTCGGCGGCATGGCGCCTTTGCCCTTGATCGCCGTCTGCACGAGCGTCTGCAGGCCCTGCTTGATGCGCGGCGCCCATTGCGCGTTGTCGCCCATCTTCGGCGCGCCCGCCACGCCGGCCTGATGGCACGCGGCGCAAGTGCTCTTCACGACTTCCTCGCCGCTGCGGCCGCCGGCTGCGCCGCCGCCGCCCGCGCCGCCGAACTCCACGTGACCCACCGGCTGGATGCGCTGCGCGACTGCCTCGGCTGTCAGGCCGTTCGGATCCGCGGTGCGCTCGCTGGTGACCAGCTTGACGAGCAGGATGATGCCGATGATCGGCACGAGGAAGGAGAGCAGCACCGCGATGATGAGCTGCTTCGGTGTCTGGATGAACGAGGAATGCGAGTCGTGCGGGCTCACGGAGCGTCTTCTGGGATGGTGAAGGGGGTGATTCTAGCGTCAAGCCTTATAATTCTGCGCATTCCCCCGAGGCGCCCGTAGCTCAGCGGATCAGAGTATTGGCCTCCGAAGCCAAGGGTCGTGGGTTCGAATCCCGCCGGGCGCGCCAATACCTCAGTGTCTTCTGTCCAGGCTGAAAAACTCGCGCGAGAACCAGCACGCTCTGCGCCCGTGCTTGGGTATTATCGGCGGTTCGTTTCTCCCTCAGGAGGAGGGCAGTCCATGAAAATCGTCAACACTCTCGCTATCGCGGCCGCGCTAACGGCAACGGGTGCCCTAGCGCAGCAGTACCCGACGCGCAACATCACCATGCTCGTGCCCTACGCGGCGGGCGGGCCGACGGACACCGTCGCTCGCGTTGTCGCCCAGCACATGACGACGACGCTCGGGCAGACGGTGGTGGTGGAAAACAAGCCGAGCGCGGGCGGCATCCTCGCGCCCGAGCAGGTGAAGAACTCGAAACCCGACGGCTACAACATCCTCATCCACCACGTCGGCATGGCAACGACGCCGGCACTGTACCGGCAGCTGCGCTTCAACCCGCTCACCGACTTCGACTACATCGGCCTCATCAACGACGTGCCGATGACGCTCATCGGCAAGCAGAACCTGCAGCCGAAGAACTTCAAGGAGCTGCTCGACTTCGTCAAGAAGAACAAGGACAAGGTCTCGCTTGCGAACGCCGGCATCGGCGCCGCCTCGCATCTATGCGGCATGCTTTTCATGAGCGCGATCCAGACGGACCTCCTCACCGTGCCGTACAAGGGCACGGGCCCGGCGATGAACGATCTCATCGGCGGCCAGGTCGACTTGATGTGCGACCAGACGACCAACACCACCTCGCAGATCAAGTCCGGCAAGGTCAAGGTCTACGGCGTGACGTCGCTGAAGCGCGTGCCGTCGCTGCCGGATATCCCGACGCTCGACGAGCAGGGACTGAAGGGCTTCGAGGTCGGCATCTGGCACGCGCTCTACGGCCCGAAGGGCATGCCGAAGCCGGTGCTCGACAAGCTCGTCTCCGCGCTGCAGGACACGGTGAAGGACGACGCCGTCAAGAAGCGCTTCGCCGACCTCGGCGCGACGACTTATCCGCCCGAGAAAGCGACGCCGCAAGCGCTGCAGGCGCACCTCAAGTCCGAGATCGACAAATGGACGCCGCTCATCAAGAAAGCCGGCGTCTACGCGGATTGATCGCCTTTAGCCGACGCCGTGCTGCTTGAACCAGGCGAGCATGCGCTTCCAGCCGTCGTCCGCCGCTTCCTTGCGGTAGCTCGGCCGATAGTCGGCGTTGAAGGCGTGCGGCATGCCGGGATAGACATGGATGGTGGACGCCTTCGCGCTCTTGTTGCCGGAGGCCTGCAGCGCCGCCGATAGCTTGTCGACCTGCTCCTGCGGGATGCCCTGGTCGGCGCCGCCGTAGAGGCCGAGCACCGGGCCGTGCAGCTTGTCGACGATGTCGAGCGGCGTGGTGGTGATCGCGGGCTGCGCCGGTCCGAGACCGCCGTACCAGGCGACGCCGGCGTCGATCTTCGGCGAGTGCGCGTCGTACATCCACACCGTGCGGCCGCCGCGGCAGAAACCAGTGATGGCCATCTTGTCCGTGTTCGCACGGTTGTGCTTTCCCGCCCAGGCGACGACCGCGTCGAGGTCCTTGAACGCCTGCTCGTCGGTGAGCTGGTTGGCGCCGGCGATCACTTGCTTCAGGTCCTCCATCTTCCATAGCTCGCCGATGCGGAAGTAGGGCTCGTTGCCGATGGCGAAGTAGCCTTCCTTCGCAACACGGCGGATCACATCCTTGATGTGCTCGTGCAGCCCGAAAACCTCGGCCACCACCAGCACCACCGGGCGCTTGCCGCCGCTCTTGGGCACGGCGTAGTACGCCGGGATGTCGCCGATCTTGATGTCGCCGCCGTCGAGGCCGTCCATCGGCGTCTTGATCGCCTGCGCGAGCACCGGCTCTGCCGTGACGGCAAATCCCGCGGCGATGCAGCCGGCGATGAAGCCGCGCCGGTCGACCTGCACGTCCGGCAGCAGGCTGTTCAGATGATCGTTGCCCAAATCTCTCTTCATTCGCCTTCCTTCGTGGTGGGTGACTGATTAGTCGAGCGGCGGACGGCGCTTCCAGACTTGCGTTTCGCTTTCGAACGCGTGCGCGAGCTGCAGCACGCCGAAGTCGTCGCGGTAGCGGCCGACGATCTGCAGGCCCACCGGCAGGCCTTCGGGCGTGAAGCCCGCCGGCACGGAGATCGCCGGGTGGCTGGTGATGGTGATGTAGTAGCAGCTCTTCATCCAGTCCAGGTAATTGGCGAGCTTCGTGCCGGCGATCTCGCGCGGCCACTCGACGTCGACCGAGTACGGCGCGAGCTGGTTCACCGGGCAGACCAGGAAGTCGTACCGGTCGAGGAAGGCGCGCATGCGCTCGTAGAGCTGCGAGCGCAGCGCAGTCGCCCGCGCCAGCTGCTCCGGCGTGAGGCGCATACCCTGTTCGACGTTCCACTGCACGGTGTCTTTGAGATCGTTGCGCCGCGTGCGATAGAACTCGCCATAGGACTGCAGGAAGCCGAGCGCGCGCTGCGTCTCGAACGCTTCGGTGGCGCCGGAGAAATCCGGCTCGGCATCCTCGATCGCGCAGCCGAGCGAAGCGAAAACCTTGCGTTGCGCTTCGAGGACTTTCGTGACGCGCGGCTCCACCGGCAGCCCGCCGAGGTCGCGGCTCCACGCGATGCGGGCCTTCTTGAAACTGCGTTTGAGCGGGTTGCGGAAGATGGATCCGGGCTCGACGATCGAGACCGGCGAGCGTGGATCCGGCCCCGCCATGGCGGAGAGCAGGAGGGCCGTATCGCCCACCGTGCGCGCCAACGGCCCGAGCACGCTGAGGGTATTCCAGGCGTTCGCCGCAGGCCATGCCGGCACGCGGCCCGGCGTCGGCCGGAAGCCGACCACATTGCAGTAGCTGGCGGGATTCCTCAGGCTCGCGGCGAGGTCGCCGCCGTCGGCGAAGGGCAGCATGCCGCACGCGACCGCGACCGCGCCGCCGCCCGAGGAGCCGCCGCAGGTCTTCGACGGGTCGTAGGGATTCTTCGTCGCGCCGAAGATCGAATTGAACGTCTGGCTACCGGCGGCGAACTCCGGCAGGTTGGTCTTGCCGAGCGTGATGGCGCCGGCGGCGGAAAGCCGCTCGACGATCAGGTGGTCTTCGGCCGGGACATGGTCCCGGTAGATCGGCGAGCCGAAGGTGGTGCGGATGCCCTTCGTCTGCACGTTGTCCTTGTAGGCGATCGGCAGGCCGCCGAACAGCGTGCTCGCCTTCCTGCGGTCGAGCGCCTTCGCCGCCGCGAGCGCCTGGTCCGGCAGGAAGGTCACGATCGCGTTGAGCTTCGGGTTGTGGCGCTCGATCTGCGCGATGAACGCCTTGGTCACTTCCACCGCGGACACCTTGCGCGCGCGCAGCATGCGCGCGAGGCTGGTAGCGGGCGTGAAGCAGAGATCCGACATCAGCAANCAGCCGTGCAGGGTCCGCGGCGAAGGGTAATAGTGAGGCGCTGCATGCTTATTCTCCTTGGATTTACATCAGGACGATGTCGAACTGCTCCTGCGTGTAGCTCGATTCCACCTGCATGGAAATGCGCTTGCCGATGAAGCCCGAGAGCATCTCGATGGAGGGCGCTTCCTCCTCGAGGAAGCGATCGATCACCATCTGGGAGGCGAGGATGCGGAATTCGCGCGCCTCGCCGAAGGCGCGCGCCTCGCGCAGGATCTCGCGCAGGATCTCGTAGCAGACGGTGTCGGCGCTCTTCACCTCGCCGCGCCCCTGGCACGTGGGGCAGGGCTCGCACAGCACATGCGCGAGCGATTCGCGCGTGCGCTTGCGGGTCATCTCGACCAATCCCAGGGCGGTAAAGCCGTTCACCGTGATGCGCGTGCGGTCGCGCGCGAGGGCGCGCTTGAATTCCTCGAGCACCGCCGCCTGGTGCACCTCGTTCTGCATATCGATGAAGTCGAGCACGATGATGCCGCCGAGGTTGCGCAGGCGCAGCTGGCGGGCGATCGCCTGCGATGCCTCCAGGTTGGTCTTGAAGATGGTGTCGTCGAAGTTGCGGCTGCCTACGAAGCCGCCGGTGTTGACGTCGATGGTGGTCATCGCCTCGGTCTGGTCGATGATTAGATAGCCGCCGGATTTCAAGTCGACGCGCCTGGAGAGCGCTTTCTCGATCTCGTCCTCGACGTTATAGAGGTCGAAGAGCGGCCGCTCGCCGGTGTAGTGCTCGAGGCGGCTCGCGAGCTGCGGCATGTAGCGCTGCGCGAAGGCCTGCAGCTTCTGGTGATTCTCGCGCGAGTCGACCAACACGCGCGTCGTTTCGGCGCCGATCATGTCGCGCAGCACGCGCTGCGCGAGCGACAGGTCTTCATAGAGCTGCTGCGGCGGCGTCGCGCCGAGCGATCTTTCGCGGATGGTGGCCCACAGCTGGCGCAGATAGCCGAGGTCGGCGGCGAGCTCCGCTTCCGCGGCATCCTCGGCGAGCGTGCGCACGATGAAGCCGCCTTTCTCGTCGGCGGGCAACAGCTCCTTCAGCCGATCGCGCAGCTGCGCGCGCCCGTTCTCGTCCTCGATCCTCTGCGAGATGCCGATGTGCGGATCCTGCGGCAGGTACACGAGGAGGCGCCCGGCAATCGAGATCTGCGTGGAAAGCCGCGCGCCCTTCGAGCCGATGGGGTCCTTCGCCACCTGCACCAGCAGCGGCTGGCCTTCGGCGAGGATTTTCTCGATGGGCTTGACCGGCTCGCCGCTTTGCTTGCGCGGGTCCCAGATGTCCGCCACGTGCAGGAACGCCGCGCGCTCGAGGCCGATCTCCACGAACGCCGACTGCATGCCCGGCAGCACGCGCGCCACGCGCCCCATGTAGACGTTGCCGACGAGGCCGCGGCCGGCCGAGCGCTCGACCAGGAGCTCCTGCACCACGCCCGCGCTCATCACCGCGACCCGCGTCTCGCGCGGCGTCACGTTGATGAGGATTTCCTCCGCCATCGCCGCTAGCGGCGCGCTGACTGCAGCTTGTCGAGCAGATCGCCCGTCTCAAAAAGCGGCAGACCCATCACGCCCGAGTAGCTGCCGCGCAGCTCGGCGACGAAGCGCGCCGCGCGTCCCTGGATGGCGTACGCGCCGGCCTTGTCATCGCATTCGCCGGTGCCCGTGTACTGGGCGATCTCCTGCGCGCCCAGGGTCTTGAAGCGCACTTCGGAGCGCGAGAGCGCGGTCTCGATCCAGTCGTCGTGCTTCAGGGCGACCGCGGTCAGCACTTCGTGGCTGCGCCCCGAAAGGCGCTCGAGCATCGTGGCGGCTTCCGTGCGATCGGCCGGCTTGCCGAGAATCGCGCCGTCGATGGTGACGGTGGTATCGGCGGCGAGCACGGGCGCGTGCGGCAGGTTTCGCTGCAGCATGCGCCGCCAGCCGGCTTCCGCCTTCGAGCGTGCGAGGCGCAGCACGTAGACGTCCGGCGCCTCGTTCGGCAGCGCATCCTCGTCGACGTCGGGATCCTCGCCCGGACGTGAGCGAAAAAGCAGCAGATGGAAGCGAACGCCGACCTGCGCGAGCAGCTCGCGGCGGCGGGGACTGCGCGAGGCAAGGTAAACGCCGCGCTCGACGGGACTGATCATGGTGCGTGATTCTACTTACGGTGGTAGGGGTGCCCGGTCAGCAGGGTCGCGCCGCGGTACATCTGCTCCAGGAGCACCAGCTGCGCGATGGCGTGCGGCAGGGTCATGGCCGAAAGCCTTAGCACCGTGTCCGACGCCGCCTTGGCCTCGGCCGAGAGGCCGTCGGCGCCGCCGATCAGGAAGGCGCTCGGCGCCTGGAGCAGCTTCGCGAATTGCTCCGTGCTGTACTCCCGTCCGCGCTCGTCGAGGACCACAAGGCGCGCGCCTTTCGGCACCGCTGCAAGCGCGCGCTCCTCGCTCTTGGCGTCGATGCGCTGGACTTCATAACCCTTGGGCATGCGGCGGGCGTACTCGGCGCACGCGGCTTCCGCCCAGTTGGGCAACCTAGCGCTTACGGCGAGGACGTGCAGCCTTGGCACGCGCGGGCTTTTTCTTCTTCGGCACAGGGGTTTTCGCGGCGGGCTTCTTCGCCGGGGCCGGCGGCTTCAGCTTGACGGATTTGCCGCCCCAGACTTCCTCGAGGTTGTAGAACTCGCGCACCGTGGGATGCATGATGTGCACCACCACGTCGCCGAGATCGACGAGCACCCATTCTCCGGCGCCCGCGCCCTCGACGCCGTAGACCTTCGCGCCGTTCGCCTTGATCTGCTCCTGCACGTTGTCGGCGAGCGCCTTCACCTGGCGATTGGAGTCCCCGCTCGCGATCACCACGCGCTCGAACATCGAGGGCATGCGCGCGGTGTTGTAGACCTGGATGTCCTTGCCCTTGATGTCCTCCAGGGCCTCGACCACGACGCGCTGCTTCTTGCGAATGTCCATCACCGGTAGAGCCCTTTGCGCGCAATATAGTTCGCCACCGCCGGCGGCACCTGGGTTTTCACGTCGCTTTCGCTCGCGCGGATGTCGGTCGCCGCATGCGGCATGGGCGCCATCGGCACCACCAGCGCGTTTCCCTTGATCGCGTGTCCCGGCCTCGGAAACACCGCCAGTCGCGCGAGGCGCTCGATCTCGTCGGGCGAGCGCCACTCCCGGAATTTCTCGTACTGGTCGGCGCCGATCAGGAGGAAGAACTCGGCATCCGGCATTTCGGCATGCAGCGCGCGCAGCGTGTCGACCGTGTACCCGGTGGCTTTTTGTCCAAGCTCGCGTTCGTCGATCATGAAGCGCGGCTCGCCGGCGAGCGCGAGCTTCAGCATGGCGAGGCGATCGTCGGCACCGGCGATGGCGCCTTGCCGGTACTTCGGCTTGCCGGTCGGGATCCAGAGGACGCGGTCGAGCTTGAGCTGCTCGAGCGCAGCACGCGCCATCGCGAGGTGCGCGTTGTGAACCGGATCGAAGGTACCGCCGAGGATTCCAACCTTCAGGTGCGAACCTCGCCGTGGCCGAGCACCACGAACTTCTGCGTGGTCAGGCCCTCCAGGCCCACCGGCCCGCGCGCGTGCAGCTTGTCGGTCGAGATGCCGATCTCGGCGCCGAGGCCGTACTCGTAGCCGTCGGCGAATCGCGTCGAGGCGTTCCACATCACCGAGCTCGAGTCCACTTCGCGGAGGAACCGCTCCGCGCGCGCCTTATCGTTGGCAACGATGGCGTCGGTGTGCTGCGAGCCGTACCGGCCGATGTGCTCGATGGCTTCGTCCAGACCCTTCACCACCCGGATGGAGACGATCGGCGCCAGCCACTCGGTATAAAAATCCTTCTCGCTTGCCGGCTTGGCGTTCTTGATGAACTGGCGGGAATCGGCATCGGCGCGCATCTCCACGCCTTTGCTCTCGAAGATCTCGGCGATGCGCGGCAGCACCTGCGGCGCGATGGCCTCGGCGACGAGCAGCGTCTCCATCGTGTTGCAGGTGCCGTAGCGCTGGGTCTTCGCGTTGTCCGCGATCCTCACCGCCATGTCGGCGTCCGCCGTATCGTCGATGTACACGTGGCATACGCCGTCGAGGTGCTTGATCATCGGGATGCGCGACTCGCGCGCCAGGCGCTCGATCAGCTCCTTGCCGCCGCGCGGCACGATGATGTCGACGTATTCGCGCAGCTTGATCAGCTCGCCCACGGCGGCGCGATCCGCGATGCCGATCAGCTGCACCGCCGCTTCGGGCAGGCCCGCGCTCTTCAAGCCGGCGCGCACGCACGCCGCGATCGCCCGGTTCGATTCGATGGCTTCGGAGCCGCCGCGCAGGATGCAGGCATTGCCGGACTTCACGCACAGGGCCGCCGCGTCCGCGGTCACGTTCGGGCGCGATTCATAAATGATGCCGATCACCCCGAGCGGCACGCGCATGCGTGCGACTTCGATGCCGGTGGGCCTTTTCACCCGGTCTGAAATGCTGCCCACCGGGTCAGGCAGCGTCGCCACCTGCTCGACGCCGGCGGCCATCTGCTCGACCAGCTTCGGCGTGAGCGTCAGGCGATCGACGAACGCGGCATCGCAGCCGTCGGCCTTTGCTTGGGTGCCGTCGTCCTGGTTGGCTTTCAGGATGCTCGCGCTGCCCTGGCGGATGGCGGCCGCCATCGCCTGCAGCGCCCGGTTTTTCGTTTCAGTCGACGCCCGCGCCAGCTCGCGCGCAGCCGCGCGCGCCGAGATGCCGAGATCCCGGACGACAGCGGCTACGTCAACCTTTTGCTCCATCGACCAAGTTTAGCCCAAGGCGCACGAAGCCCATCCAGGGCTCGCCCTGGCCCACGCCCTTGATGGTGCGGTCGAGCGCAGCCGCCTCGGCGATCGCCTTGGCTACTTTTTTCGGCGCAAAGCGGCGTGCGGCCCCTTCGACGGCGCGGCGCAGGTTGCGGTTGAAGATGCGATCGGCGCTGCCTTCGTGCAAAGCGAAAAGGGCGCTCGACACCACGAACAGGATGAAGGGCGGCGCCTCGCCTTCGCCGCGCAGGCCCTCGATCACGCGCACGTAGCGCGCGATGTCGCCGGAGAGGAGCGCCTCCGCCGCGTCGTAGGGGTCGTAGCGCGCGACGCTCGCCACGGCTTCTTCGACGGTGTCGAGGGAGAGCTCGCCCTCCGGGGCGAGGAGCGCGAGCTTCTGGATCTCCTGGTGCGCGGCGAGCAGGTTGCCCTCCACCCGCTCGGCGAGGAACTCGAGCACCTCGCGGCCCGCGCGTTGTTTCTGGCGTGCGAGGCGCTCGGAAATCCATGCCGGCAGGCGCGCACGATCGAGCGGCCAGATGTCGACGACCGCACCGAGCCGCGCCAGCGCGTTGAACCACGCGGAGCCCTGTCCCGTGCGATCGAGGCGTGGCAGCGAGACGAGCAGGAGCTGGTCGGGATTCGGGTTCTCGCAGTATGCCGCGATGGCGGCGCCGCCTTGCGTGCCGGGCTTCCCATTCGGCACGCGCAGCTCGACGATCTTCTTCTCGGCGAAGAGCGACATCGCTGCCGCGGCATGGCTGAACTCGCTCCAGTCGAAGCTGCGGCCGGGCTCGATCACCTGCCGCTCCGTGAAGCCGCCTTTGCGCGCCGCGGCGCGCACGGCGTCGGCGGCTTCCATGGCGAGCAGCGGCTCGTCGCCATGGATGACATAAGCCGGTAGCAGGGACTTTCCGAGATGCTGGCCAAGATCGGTCGGGCGAAGCTGCATCACTTCACCACCGGAACCGGTTTGCTGGCGGAGGACAGGCGCCGCAGGATCTGCTGCACGAGATCGCTCTGCATGTCGCGAAAGAGCAGCTGCTCTTCGGCTTCCTTGGCGAGGATCTCGGTATCGCTGTAGGTGACGTCGCGGGTGAGCTGCACGATGGTGCGCGGCACGTATTCCGAGCCTTTGCCGTCGTGCACGCGGTAATTCACCGTGTAGCGCAGGCGAAACTCGCGCACGCGGCCCGTCCCGGTGAGCGAAAGAATGATCTTCTCCTTGTTCTCGCCGAAGAGATCGAGGATCGCATCGGCCGTCTTGGCGTCGTTGACCACCTTCGCCTGCGTGCCCGCCTCGATGTTGCGCTTGAGGTCGAGCGCGATGCCGGTGGTCGCGTTCGGGATGTAGAGCGTGTTGAACGGCACCGTCGCGCTGCCGCGCAGCTGGAAGCCGCAACCGGTCGCTGTCAGCAGGCCGGCGACCAGGAGAACCCTAAACGACAAGGTTGACGAGGCGTCCGGGCACCACCACGACTTTCTTCACGTCCTGACCGGCGACGAAGCGCTGCACGTTGGGATTGGCGCGCGCGATCTCCTCGATGGCCGCTCGATCGGCCGCCTTCGGCACCTTGATCGAGCCGCGCAGCTTGCCGTTCACCTGGACCACCAGCTCGATCTCGTCCTGCTCGAGTGCCGCGGGGTCGGGCTCCGGCCAAGGCGCGCGCATCACGTCATCGCCGAACTTGAGCTCGCGCCAAAGATGATGGGCGATGTGCGGCGCGATCGGCGAAAGCAGGCGCACGAGGATCGACAGGCCCTCGCGCGAGGTCTGGTCCCATTCCTCGATCCCCTCCAGCGCGTTGAGGATCTTCATGCACGCCGAGGCGACGGTGTTGAACTTCTCGCGCGCGATGTCGTCGTTCGCCTTACGCAGCTCGAGATGGATCTGGTAGCGGCTCTTGCGATCGACGTCGGTGGCGCAGGTCGCGCGCGAAAACTTGTACGCGAAGTCCCACACCCGCCTCAGGAAGCGATACGACCCCTCGACGCTCTCGTCGCTCCATTCGAGCGTGTTGGTGGGCGGCGAAGCGAACATGGTGTAGAAGCGCGCCGTGTCGGCGCCGTATTGCTCGATCAGCTTTTGCGGGTCGACGCCGTTGTTCTTGGACTTCGACATGGTGCCGATGCCGTCGTAGACCACGGCCGCGGCGTCAGCCGTTCTTTTGGCGGAGACGATCTTGCCCTTGGCGTCGCGTTCCACCGTGACGTCCGCCGGATTCACCCACTCCCGCCGTCCGCTCGTATCGGTGTAGTAGGACTCGGCGAGCACCATGCCTTGCGTGAGAAGGCGCGCGAACGGCTCGGAGACGCCGGGCATCAGGCCTTCGTCGCGCATCACGCGCTGGAAGAAGCGCGAATACAGGAGGTGCAGGATGGCGTGCTCGATGCCGCCGATGTACTGGTCGACCGGCATCCAGTAGTTCGCGCGCTCGTCGACCATGGCGTTCTTCTGGTCCGGGCAGCAGAAGCGCGCGAAGTACCACGACGAGTCGACGAAAGTGTCCATCGTGTCGGTCTCGCGCCGCGCGGGGCGGCCGCACGATGGGCAATTCGTGTTCACGAACTCCGGCACCTTGTTCAGCGGATTGCCGGTGCCATCGGGCACGAGGTGCTCCGGAAGCTGCACCGGCAGCTGATCGTCGGGCACCGGCACGTCGCCGCAGCTCGGGCAGTGCACGATCGGAACCGGGCAGCCCCAGTAGCGCTGGCGCGAGATGCCCCAGTCGCGCAATCGCCACTGCACCTGCTTCTCGCCGAGGTGCTTTGCCTGCAGATCCCGGGCGATGGCGTCCACCGCCTGGTGGTAGTCGAGGCCGTCGTACTTGCCGGAGTTGATGAGCGTGCCGTGCTCGGCGTATTCCGGCTTCCAGGGCGCGGGCACCGTGTCGCCCAGCGAATGGCGGATCACCGGCTTGATCGGCAGGCCGTACTTGAGCGCGAACTCCATGTCGCGCTCGTCGTGCGCGGGCACCGCCATCAGCGCGCCTTCGCCGTAGCCCCAGAGCACATAGTTCGCGACCCACACGGGCAGCTTCTCGCCGGAAAGCGGGTGCGTGACATGGATGCCGGTCGGCATGCCTATCTTCTCGACCTGCGCGAGCTCGGCTTCCATCACCGCGCCCTTCTTGCATTCCTCGATGAAGGCGGCGAGCTTGGCATTGCCCTTCGCCGCCTGCTGCGCGATCGGGTGCTCGGCGGCGACGGCGCAGAAGGTCGCGCCCATCAGCGTGTCGCCGCGGGTGGTGAACACCCAAAGCGCTTCGGATCCATAAGGAAAGCCGACCCGCACGCCTTCGGACTTGCCGATCCAGTTCTTCTGCATCAGCTTGACCTGCTCGGGCCAGTTCGGCAGGTTGTCGAGCGCAGCGAGGAGCTCCTCGGCGTACGCGGTGATGCGGAAAAAGTACATCGGGATCTCGCGCTTCTCGACCAGCGCGCCCGTGCGCCAGCCGCGGCCTTCGATCACCTGCTCGTTGGCGAGCACCGTCTGGTCGACCGGATCCCAGTTGACGACGCCGGTCTTCTTATAGGCGAGCCCCTTCTTGAAGAGGCGCGTGAAGATCCACTGGTTCCATTTGTAGTAGTCGGGCTTGCAGGTGGCGAGCTCGCGCTCCCAGTCAAGAGCGAAACCCAGGCTCTTCAGCTGCCGCTTCATGTAGGCGATGTTGTCGTACGTCCACTTCGCCGGCGGCACGCGGTTCGCCATCGCCGCGTTCTCGGCGGGCAAGCCGAACGCATCCCATCCCATGGGCTGCAGCACGTTAAAGCCGCGCATGCGGTAGTAGCGCGTGAGCACGTCGCCGATGGTGTAGTTGCGCACGTGCCCCATGTGCAGCTTCCCGGAGGGATAGGGGAACATGGACAGGCAGTAGAACTTGGGTCTAGCCTTGTCTTCCTCGGCGTGGAACGAGCGCCGGCTCTCCCAGAAGCCCTGGGCCTCGCGCTCTACCGCCTGAGGATCGTAGGTGTCTTGCATGTGAGAAATTGCACGGGAAGCGGCGGATTATAGCGATAGCGTTCATCCGCTCCGGCAGGTCGCCCGTACACAGAACAACAATGCTGAAGGAAGAACTCATGAAGAACCTGATCCTCGCGTTCGCGCTCCTCGTTTCGTGTCCGGCGCTGGCGCAGACCGCGGGCACCGTCGAAGGCGTGCAAATGCCGGCGTGGGTACAGCGCGGCGGCGGGCGTTTGCCGATCCTCCCCGGCATGCTGCTGCGCGCGGGCGACCAGGTCGCCACCGGCGCCGGCGCGCGCCTCGCCATCAAGCTTGCCGAAGGCAGCGTGGTGAAGCTCGGTGAGAACGCGCAGATGACGTTCGCCGAGGTCGCGCCGAGCACGGACCTCTTCAAGGCGGCGCTCAACGTCCTGCAGGGCGCGTTCCGCTTCACCACCGACGCGGTTTCCAAGGCGCGCACGCGCCGCGAGGTCAGCATCCGCGTGTCGCAGGTCACCGCCGGCATCCGCGGCACGGACCTCTGGGGCCGCTCGCGCGCCGGCAACGAGATCGTGTGCCTGATCGAAGGCGAGATCGACGTCGGCGCCGAGGGGGAGCCGGCGCTGGCGATGAACCACCCGCTGCAGTTCTATCGCCGCGTCGAGGGTAAGACGCAGCCGCTGGGCAACGTGGACGCGGTGCAGCTCGAGCAGTGGGCGCTCGAGACCGAAATGGAGATGGGCAAAGGCGCGCTGCGGGCGGGCGGCCGCTTCAGCGTGCTGCTGGCGGGCTTCACGGAGCAGAGCGGAGCGCTCGCGATGTACGACGAGCTGCGAAACGCCGGCTACCCGGCGGAAATCTGGCCGGTGAAGAGCGCGGACAAGATCACCTACCACGTGCGCATCCGCAACCTGCCCTCGCGCACGGAAGCGCAGGCGCTCGGCAATCAGCTGCGCGGCAAGTTCGGCGTCACCGAGCCGAGGATCAGCGGCTGACCTGGCTCGCGACTGTCGTGGGCGTCATCGGTGGGCTTGCGCTCACCCTCGCGCTCGCGCGCGCGATCTTTCAAGAGCGCCTTGCCACGCCCGCGGTCATCGGCGGGCTCGCGGCCGCGTTATTGCCGGGGCTCGTGCTGGGCCTCGCCGCCGGTGCTCCCCTTGGCCGGCACGCCTTCGGCGAGATCTCCGGTGTGGCATTGGGAGTCGCCGTAGTACAGGCGCTCGTGACGCTCGCAGGCGGCGCGGTGGGCCTTGCGCTCGCCAAGGCGATCATCGCTTACCGGCGCTGGCGGAGGATCTAGCCATGCTCGACGACGGCCAAGTCAAGGCGCTGCTCCTGCGCACGGCGCAACGCGATGCCGGATCGGCGGAGGCATTCGAGCGCCTTTACCGGTTATGCGCGCCGCTCCTCATGGGGATTGCGCTGCGCATCGTGCGGCGCACCGAGCTCGCCGAAGAAGTCCTGCACGACAGCTTCACCCGCATCTGGCAGACGGCGCGCAGCTTCGATCCGCTCGCAACGCGGCCGGTCGCCTGGATGGTCGCCATTGCGCGCAACCGCGCGCTCGATACGGTGGTGAGCCACGATGTCGCGCGCGTCGATGCGTACGACGAGGAGAGCCTGGATCGCCTGTTCGACTGCTCGCGCTCGTTGCGTGATTGCCTGGCAGGGCTGGAAGCGGTGGAGCGCCAGGCACTGGTGCTCGCCTACCAGCACGGCCTTTCTCACAGCGAGCTCGCCGCCCAGCTGCAAAAGCCGCTCGGCACCGTGAAGAGCGGGCTGCGGCGCGGCGTGGGGAACCTGCGCACCTGCATGGATGCAGCCCGATGAGACTGGACCACCACGCGCTCCTCGATGCCCTTTGCGGCGAGTACCTCATCGGCACGCTGCGGGGACCGGCGCGCCGGCGTTTCGAGCGCGCCTTGCGCGAGGAACCGCGCGTCGCGCTGCGTCTTCGGCATTGGCAGGACATGGCGCCGCGCCATTCGATGAAGACCAATGTGCGGCCGCCAGGGCGGGTCTGGTCGCGGCTCGAAAAGGAGCTCGGCCTCGCCGACTATCGACTGCCCTGGCACCGGCGTCGGGAGTTCTGGGCATCGGTGGCCGCGGTGGCGGCGAGCATCGTGCTCATCATCGCGTTCGTGCAGCAAGTGGACGAGCCCGCGCGCGGGTTGGTCGAGATCGCCCAGCTTTCCGCGAAGGACCAGCGGGTGCGCGTTAGCGCGCAGCGCTCCACCGATGGCCGCACGCTCGTGCTGCGCGCGAGCCCGGCGATGGTCGCCGGCACGAACCAAAGCTACGAGCTGTGGCTCATCCCGGCGGAGGGTGGCGACGCGATTTCGCTCGGCGTGCTCGGCGCGCTCGACGGCCGCCTCGTCATTACCGAGGCGCGGCGGCAAGACTTGCGCACGGGCTCGACGCTCGCGGTGAGCGTCGAGCCGGCCGGCGGTTCGCCGTCCGGCAAGCCGAGCGGCCCGGTCATCCTGACGGGCCGGATCAGCGGTTAACGCGCGTCCTATAATGCGCGTGCTTTGTCGCTTCATCTCGAACACCTCAACCCCGAACAGCTAGCCGCCGTCACGCTTCCCGACGAGCACGCCCTCATTCTGGCGGGCGCGGGCAGCGGCAAGACGCGCGTCTTGACCACGCGGATCGCCTGGCTGGTGAAGGGCGCACGCACGATTCCGTCGCGTGTGCTGGCTGTCACTTTTACAAACAAGGCGGCGCGCGAGATGCTGACCCGCGTCACCGCCATGATGTCGCTCAATCCACGCGGTATGTGGATGGGCACCTTCCACGGCCTCGCCAACCGCCTGCTGCGCGCGCATCACCGCGATGCGGGGCTGCCGCAGGCATTCCAGATCCTCGATTCGCAGGATCAGCTCGCGCTCGTCAAGCGCCTCGCCAAGAGCCTCAACATGGACGACGAGCGCTTCCCGCCGCGCGAGCTCACGTGGTTCATCAACGGCAACAAGGAAGAAGGCGTGCGCGCGCGCGAGGTCGCGGTGACGGACGAGAACACGCGCCGCATGGCCGACTTCTACGCCGCGTACGATGAGCAGTGCCAGCGCGAAGGCGTGGTGGATTTCTCGGAGCTGCTGCTGCGCGCCTACGAGCTCATGAAGCGGAACGAAATCCTGCGCGCGCACTACGCGCAGCGCTTCCAGCACATCCTCGTCGACGAGTTCCAGGACACCAACCGCCTGCAGTACCGCTGGCTCAAGCTATTTTCCGGGCAGGGTGCGTGCTTCTTCTGCGTCGGCGACGACGACCAGTCGATCTACACCTTCCGCGGCGCGAACGTCGGCAACATGATGGAGTTCGAGCGCGAGTTCAAGGTCGCGAAGGTGATACGCCTCGAGCAGAACTACCGCTCGCACGGCAACATCCTGGATGCCGCCAATGCGCTGATCGCGAACAATCGCAACCGGCTGGGAAAAAACCTGTGGACCGACGCGGGCGCCGGCGAGCCGATCCGGGTGTTCGAGGGCGAGTCCGACTCGGACGAAGCGCGCTGGATCGTCGAGGAAGTGCAGGCGCTCGCGCGCGACGGCACGCGGTTTTCGAACATGGCGGTGCTCTACCGCTCGAATGCCCAGTCGCGGGTGCTGGAGCACGCGCTTTTCTCGCGCGGCATTTCGTATCGGGTCTACGGCGGGCTGCGCTTCTTCGAGCGCGCCGAGATCAAGCACGCACTCGCCTACCTGCGCCTGGTGGCGATGCCGGACGACGACAATGCATTCCTGCGCGTGGTGAACTACCCGCCGCGCGGCATCGGCGCGCGCACGCTGGAGCAGCTGCAGGACGCCGCCAAGGCGAAGCAAAGCTCGCTCTACCAGGCGGCCGAGGGCAAGGTGGTCGCTTTCCGCCAGCTCATCGAGGCATTGCGCGCCGAGACGCAAGGGCTGCCGCTGCCGGAGCTCGTCGAGGTCGTGGTGGCGAAGAGCGGCCTCATCGAGCATTACAAGACGGAGCGCGAAGGCGCCGACCGCATCGAGAACCTCGCGGAACTCGTGAACGCGGCGGCCACCTTCACGGAGGAGGACCGCGAAGTCGAGTCGGGCGAGGCCGCCGACCCGCTCACCGCGTTCCTGACCCATGCGGCCCTAGAAGCCGGCGAGCACCAGGCCGGCGAAGGCCAGGACGCGCTGCAGATGATGTCGGTGCACTCCGCCAAGGGCCTGGAGTTCGACGTGGTTTTCCTCACGGGCCTGGAAGAAGGGCTCTTCCCGCACGAGCAAAGCGTCAACGAGCGCGATGGCCTGGAAGAGGAGCGCCGGCTCGCCTACGTGGCGATCACGCGGGCACGCCATCGCCTGTACCTGTCGCACGCGCAGACGCGCATGCTTCATGGGCAGACGCGCTACAACATTCCCTCACGGTTCCTGGAAGAGATTCCCCAGGCGCTGATGAAGTGGCTGACGCCGCGCTTCTCGCGCCAGAAGGCCTTCCAGCCGGACTTCTCGCGCCAGACGCGCACCATGCCGGTCAACAAGCCGCTGCAGAAAGACGTCGGCGGCTTCCGCATCGGGCAGAACGTGACGCACGCCAAGTTCGGCTCGGGGATCATCATCGACGCCGAAGGGCAGGGCAACGACGCGCGCGTGCAGGTGAATTTCGGCCATCATGGCGTGAAGTGGCTTGCCGTGTCGGTGGCCAAGCTGCAGGCGGCCTAAAGGGGGAACGATGAGGATGCTGACGGCGGTAGTGCTCGCGGCGCTGGTCAACGTGTGCTGGGCGCAGCCGAAGACGGTGCTGCGCTTCTCGACGGCCGCGCCGCCGCCCGACTTTCTCTCGCGCTCGCTCGCGATGTTCAAGACGGAGCTGGAGAAGTCGGCGCCCGAATTCGACGTGCAGGTCTACCCGGGAAGCCAGCTCTTCCGCCAGGGCACCGAGGTGCCGGCGCTGCAGCGGGGCAATCTCGAGATGAGCACCATGACCACCTTCGAGGTGGCGCAGCAGGTGCCGGAATTCGGCGTCTTCAATCGCGCGTACCTTTTCCGCGACTACGAGCACGCCGCCAAGACCTTCAACGGGCCGATCGGCAAGCGCTACGGCGACACCGTCGCGCAGAAGATGGGCATCGTGATCCTGGCGCCGACGTATCTCGGTACGCGGCAGGTGAACCTGCGCGCCGCCCGCGACGTGAAGGCGCCGGCGGATCTGGCCGGCGTGAAGATGCGCATGCCCGGCGGCCCCGAATGGCTGCTCCTCGGCCAGGCGCTCGGCGTGACGCCGACGCCGATGGGCATGCCGGAGGTCTATCTCGCGCTGCAGACCGGCGTCATCGACGGCCAGGAGAACCCGCTCACCATCCTGAACGCCGCCAAGTTCCACGAGGTGACGAAGCAGGTGGTGATGACCTCGCATCTGGTGCAGCCGGTGTTCTTCTGCGTCGCCAAGCCCTACTACGACAAGCTGTCGACCGAGCAGAAAAAGAAGCTGGCCGACGCCGCCGTGCATGCGGCGAAGTGGAACGACGACCAGCGCCTCGCCGATGAGCAGAAGGTGGCCGACGGCCTCGCGGCGAAAGGCCTCGCGGTCAGCCGGCCGGATCTCGCGCCGTTCCGCGCCAACGCCGACAAAGTGTATGGCTCGGCGGAGCTCGCCAAAGCCTGGGACCCCAAGCTCGCGGATGAAGTGGCTGCGGTCCGCTGAGCGGGCAGCCGAGCGGGTGGCGGCGGCGCTTGCCGCCGCCTTGTTCCTCGATCTCCTCGCCGGCGTCGCCGGCCGCTACGTCCTTGGGCGACCGCTCGCCTGGTCCGACGAGCTGGCCGTGGTGCTCTTCATCTGGCTCGTATTCTGGACCGGGGCCTTCGTGCTCGGCATGCGCGAGCACGTCGCCTTCGACGTCGTCTACGACATGCTTGCGCCGCGCCTGCGCGCTGTGCTCGGCATGGCGGGCGCACTCTGCGCGGCTGCGCTCCTCTTGTGGGCGCTGCCGAAGATCGCCGATTACGTGGCGTTCCTCTGGCGCGAGCGCACGCCGGTGCTGCAATGGCGCCAAGACTATCTCTACGTCTGCTTCCCCGCGTTCGTCGCCATGGCGGCGCTGCGGCTGCTCGCCTACACCGCGGCGCTCTTCCGGGCGCGGTGAGCGGGCCCTTCATCCTCCTCATTGCGCTGTTCCTCGCGCTCGCCATCGCGCGCGTGCCGATGGCCTTCGCCATGCTGTGCGCGGCGATCGCCTACCTCGTCGCCGGCGGCAAGGATGTCGGGCTGGTCGCCGATCAGGTGCTGAACACGCTCTACGGCAGCTACGTGCTGATCGCGATTCCGCTTTTCATGCTGGCGGCGAACCTGATGAACGTCGGCTCGATCAGCGAGCGCCTGTTCGCGGCCTGCCATGTCCTCGTCGGCCGCATGAAGGGCGGCCTCGCGCAGGTCGACGTGCTCGTGAGCGTGGTCTTCTCGAGCATGAGCGGCAGCGCGGTGGCGGACGCCGCCGGGCCGGGCCTAGTCACCATCCGCGCCATGGAGAAGGCGGGTTATCCGCGCGGCTTCGCCGCCGCGATCGTCGCCGCCTCGTCCACGCTCGGGCCGATCATCCCGCCGTCGATCCCGATGGTGCTTTACGCGCTGATGGCGAACGCATCGCTCGGCGCGCTATTCCTGGGTGGCGTGGTGCCCGGCCTCCTTATGGCGGCGGCGATGATGATCGTGGTCTGGATCACGGCCACGCGGCGCGATTTCCCGGTCGGGCCGCCGCCCGCACCGGGGACGCGCCGGCGCATCTTTTCCCGCGCCGTGCTGCCGCTCGGCATGCCGGTGATCCTGCTCGGCGGCATCTACAGCGGTGCCTTTACGCCGACCGAAGCCTCGGCCGTCGCCGCGCTCTACACGATGCTGCTCGCCGGGCTCGTCTATCGCGAGCTTGGCGTGCGCGAGCTCTATGCCGTGCTCCTCACTACGGCGAAGCAGTCTGCGGTGATCCTGCTCATGATCTGCGGTGCTTTCGCCATCAACTACTGCGTTGCCGCCGAGCAGGTCGACAAGGCGCTCGCCCGCGGCATCGGTGGCCTGGGCCTCGCGCCGATCGCGTTCCTCGTCACGGTGAACGTGGTGTTCCTCCTCCTCGGCGCGCTGCTCGATGCCACCACGCTGCTTCTGGTCCTCGTGCCGGTGCTCCTCCCCACCGTGGCGGCCCTCGGCATCGATCCGGTTTATTTCGGCGTGGTGATCATTTTCAACATCACGATCGGGCTCACCATCCCGCCGCACGGCCTGCTCCTCTTCGTGCTCGCCGCCATCACCAAGATCCCGCTACGCGAAATTTTCCGCGAGTCGTGGGGCTTGGTAGCGGCGCTCGTTGCGTGCCTTTTCCTGCTGGTTGCGCTACCGGGCCTAGTGCTGTGGCTGCCGCGGCTCCTTGGCTACGTCCGCTAGGCGCTGTGGGGGAAAGCGCACGGTAAAGCGGCTGCCCGCCCCGGGCTTGCTTTCCACATCGAGCGTCGCCTGGTGGCGCGCTAGCGCGTGCTTGACGATGGCGAGCCCGAGCCCCGTGCCGCCGGTCTCGCGTGAGCGGCTGCGGTCGATGCGGTAGAAGCGCTCGGTGAGCCGAGGGATATGGTCGGCCGCGATGCCGAGCCCCGTGTCTTGCACCGAGAAGCTCGCGCCTTCCGGACCGTCGCGCCAAACCAGCGTCACGCGGCCGCCGGCTGGCGTATAGCGCACTGCGTTGCTGACCAGATTGCCGAACGCGCTCGCAAGCTCGTTCTCCGCGCCCAGCAGGTCGACCGAGGGCTCGCCGTCGAGCGCGATGTCGTGCTTGCCGCCGGAGAGCATGAGTGCATCGGCGTGCAGCCGCGCGAGCAAGGCAGCCAGGGCGACGCGCTGCGGCGGCGGGGGCGGCGCGGCTTCCAGCACCGACAGGGTCAACAGATCGCCGATGATGCGCTGCATGCGCGCGGCCTGGTCTTCCATCATGCCGAGGTAGTCGCGCACGCGTTGCGGATCGAGCTTCAGCTCGCGTACGGTCTCGAGGAATCCGACGAGCACGGTGAGCGGCGTGCGCAGCTCGTGCGAGACATTCGCCACGAAGTCGCGCCGCATGGTTTCCACGCGCTCCGCCTGCGTCGTATCGCGCGAGAGGAGGAGCTTCTGCGCATGGCCGTAGGGAATGAGCTGAAGTACGAGCGCCCGCCTGGCGTCCCGCTCGATGCGCACGGCCGCGGCATCCTCGCCGGCGGCGAGGTAGTCGACGAATCGGGGATCGCGCACCAGATTCGCGATCGGCTGGCCGAGGTCGGCGCGCGCATCGATGCCCAGGTGCTGCTCCGCAGTGTCGTTGCACCATTCGATGCGGTTTTCGCCGTCAAGGATGATTACGCCATCGGGCAGCGCCTGCGCCGCACGCCGGAAGCGTGTCAGCGCCTCGGCGAGCTCGCGCTCGCGGCGATCGGCGGCGCGCTCGAAGCGATGCAGGTTGCCGAGGATTTCTTCCCAGACGCCGCTTCCTTCCGGCACCTCTCCCGCCACCGGATGCGCCGCCCAACGTGCGAGCCGTGCGAGATGACGCAAGTGCTCGAACAGGAGGGCGAGCATGCCGAGCGCGAAGACGGCCCAGCCGGCCGCTGCGTCGGCGACCATCCCAACCACGACCGCAAATGCTGCAAAGGCGAGGACTGCGCCGAAGGCGGCGCGATAGACCGTTTTCACGCCGTGCGCAGGCCGTAGCCCGCGCCGCGCACCGTGTCGATCAGCCTGTCGTGCCCCGATGGCTCGAGGGCTTTGCGCAGGCGCCGGATGTGCACGTCGACCGTGCGCTCTTCGATATAGACGTGGTCGCCCCACACGTGGTCGAGAAGCTGGGCGCGCGAATAGACCCGGCCTGGATGGGTAAGCAGGAAGTGGAGCAGCTTGAACTCGGCCGGCGATAGCGCGAGCCGATGATCGCCGGCGCTCACGCGATGCGCCGCCGGGTCGAGGCGCAGGCCTTCCATTTCGACCACGTCGCCTGAACGCTGCGGCGCGCGCCGCCGCAGCACTGCCTTGATGCGCGCGGCGAGCTCCTTCGGCGAGAAAGGCTTCGTCAGGTAGTCGTCCGCGCCGGCTTCGAGACCGGAGATCTTGTCTTGCTCCATGGCGCGCGCCGTAAGCATCAGGATCGGCAGCTCGCGCGTACGCTCGTCGGCGCGCAGGCGTCGCGCGAAGGACAGGCCCGATTCGCCGGGCAGCATCCAGTCGAGCACTACGACGTCGGGCAAGGCGGTCCGGATCGCGCTGTCCGCCTCTTCCGCGCTGGAGGCGCGCAGCACCTTGTGGCCGAGATGCTCGAGGTTGATGGCCACCAGCTCCTGGATGTGCGGCTCGTCCTCGACCACCAGGACGGTGGCGCTCATTGGTCGGTGGGCACGGCGCCGGTATGGCGCACGTCGGTGCCCTTTACGATATAGATGACCTGCTCGGCCATGTTCTTCGCGTGGTCGCCGATGCGCTCGAGCGCCTTCGCGATCCAGATAATCTCCAGCGCGGTGGAGATGGTGCGCGGGTCCTCCATCATGTAGGTGATGAGCTGCCGCAGGATGGAGCGGAATTCCGCGTCGATGCCGGCGTCGTCGCGGATCACGTCGGCCGCCGTTGCGCAATCGAGGCGCGCGAACGCGTCGAGCGTGCGGCGCAGCATGGAGACGGCCAGCTCGGCGGCGTGTGCCAGCTCGACCGGCGGCTTCGCCGGCGCGCCGCGCTCGTGGATGCTTTTCGCCATGCGGGCGATCTTCTGCGCCTCGTCGCCCATGCGCTCGAGATCGGTGACCGTCTTGGTGATGGCGAGGATCATACGTAGGTCGTTCGCCGCGGGCTGGCGGCGAACGATGACCTGGCTGCAATCGCCGTCGAGCGCCACCTCCATCGCGTTCACCTTGCGATCGTTGGCGATGATCTCGTCGAGCGCGGCGATCTCGCCGCTGCCGAGGCCGTCGACCGCGCGCCGGATCTGCGATTCGACCAGTCCGCCCATCTGCAGCACGCGCGAGCGGATCGAGTCGAGGTCGACGTCGTATTGCTTGGACGCGTGTTCCGAGACCGGCATCAGCCGAACCTCCCGGTGATGTAGTCCTCGGTGCGCTTTTTCTTCGGCTTGATGAACAGCTCGTCGGTGACGCCGAACTCGATCAGCTCGCCGAGGTACATGTACGCGGTGAAGTCCGACACGCGCGCCGCCTGCTGCATGTTGTGCGTGACGATGAGGATCGTGACGCGCTCCTTGAGGTCGTGGATCAGCTCCTCGATGGAGGTGGTGGCAATCGGGTCGAGCGCGGACGTCGGCTCGTCGAACAGCAGCAGTTCCGGATCCGTCGCCAGCGCCCTTGCGATGCAGAGGCGCTGCTGCTGCCCGCCGGACAGGTTATACGCGGGTTGGTGCAGGCGGTCCTTCACTTCATCCCAAAGCGCCGCGTCCTGCAGCGATTGCTCGACCTTCTCCTCGATGCGTCGGCGCGATCCCTCGCCACGCACGCGCAGGCCGTATGCGACGTTCTCGAAGATCGACTTCGGAAACGGGTTCGGCTTCTGGAACACCATGCCGATGCGCATGCGCACCTCGATCGGGTCCACCTGCGGCGCGAGCAAGTTCGAGTTGTCCGGTTGCAGCAAAATGCGCCCGTCGTAGCGATTGCCCGGGTAGAGGTCGTGCATGCGATTGAAGCAGCGCAGGAAAGTGGACTTGCCGCAACCCGAAGGGCCGATCAGCGCCGTGACCTGGCGCTCGTAGACCGTCATCTCGATCGACTTCAGCGCACGGAAGTCGCCGTAGTAGAAGTCGAGGTTGTGCACCTCGGCTTTGGCCGCCAGGGCTGTCTTCTGTTCCATGAAGGTCTCGGGAGCCGACATTACCACTTGATCCTTTTGCGAAGGCGATATCGCAGCCAGATGGCGAGGCCGTTCATCGCAAGGGTCATCAGCACGAGCACGAACCCGGCGGCCGCGGCATTCACCTGGAAGGCCGCTTCGGGTCGCGAGGTCCAGTTGAACATCTGGATCGGCATCACCGTGAACGGCGAGAACAGCCAGTCGACGGAGAAGAAGGGCGGCTCCGCCTTGACTGGCGAGGGTGGCAGGAATGCGATGAAGGTGAGCGCGCCTATGGTGATGATCGGCGCGGTCTCGCCGATAGCGCGCGCCATGCCGATGATCACGCCGGTGAGGATCCCGGCCGACGAATACGGCAGGATGTGGTAGCGCACCGTCTGCCAGCGCGTCGCGCCGAGCGCATACGAGCCCTCACGGATTACCTGCGGGATGGCACGAATCGCCTCACGCGTCGCCACGATCACCACCGGCAGAATGAGCAGAGCCAGCGTAAGGCCGGCGGACAGGATGCTTTGGCCGAAGCCGAACTGGTAGACGAAAAGGCCCAATGCGAGCAGGCCGTAGACGATCGAGGGCACGCCGGCCAGGTTGGTGATGTTGATCTCGATCAGATCGGTGATCCAGTTCTTGCGCGAATACTCTTCGAGATAGATGCCGGCGGCGACGCCGAGCGGCACGGCGAAGAACGCGGTCACCAGCATCACGAGCGTGGAGCCCACCCAGGCGGAGAGGATGCCGGCGTGGCTTGCGCGACGCGAAGGGAAATGGGTGAAGAAATCCACGTCGAGGCGCCCGAGGCCTTTCCAGGCCATGTCCGCGAACAGCGTGGCGAACGTCAGTATGCCGATCATCAGCGCGACCAACCCGAGCGCTGCGAACAGCGCTTCGCGGCGCTTGGCTGCCGCGATGTGCGTCTGCAGATCAGTAGGCTTCACGGAAGCGCTTCCTCAGGAAATGGCCCATCACGTTGCAGGCGAGCGTGAAGACCATCAGAGTGAGCCCGGCGGCGAAGATGGTCTGGTAGCCGACCGAGCCGTGCGGCAGGTCGCCGAGCGCGACCTGAACGATGTAGGCGGTGATCGTCGCCGCCGGCTCGAGAGGATTGAACGTCAGGTTAGGCTGCATGCCGGCCGCCACGGCGAGGATCATGGTCTCGCCCACGGCACGCGAGATGCCGAGAATGTAGGCCGAAGCGAGGCCGGAGAACGCCGCGGGCACGACGACGCGCAGCGCGGTCTGCAGGCGCGTTGCGCCCATTGCGTACGAGCCTTCGCGCAAGCTCATCGGCACGGCGCGCATCGCGTCTTCCGAAATCGAGCTCACGTAGGGGATGATCATGATGCCCATCACGATGCCGGCCGACAGCAGGTTGAATCCCGGCAGCTCCGGGTAAATGCGCTGCAGAAGCGGCGTCACGAATAGCAGCGCGAAGTAGCCGTACACGATGGTGGGGACGCCGCCGAGCAGCTCGAGAAACGGCTTCGCCACCTCGCGCAGCCGGAACGGGGCGAACTCCGACAGGTAGATGGCGACCACGGTGCCGAGCGGGATCGCAATGGCAAGCGCCACCGCCGAGCTGGTGGCGGTGCCGGAAAGCAGCGCGACGATGCCGAAGTGCGCGTCGTCGAAGAGAGGCGTCCATTGCCGGTCGGTGAGGAAATCGCCGATCGGCACGTGCTGGAAGAACAACACCGACTCCCGCACCAGGATGTAGACGATGCCGACGGTGGTGAAAACGGACACGAGGGCGGCCATGAACAGCACGCCCTCGATCGCCCGCTCGCGCAGGCGCCGCCTTACGGCTTTGCTTCGCGTTTGAGCAGCTCCTCGATGGTGATGCCGACCTCGGCCACGCCGCCGAACACCGTGCCGCGCTTGCCCTTCAGGACGTGGTCCCAGGCGGTCTTGTACGCGTGCGCGGGCAAGGGTACGTACTTCACCTCCTGCGAGAGCTTGGCCGCATTCTCGAGATAGAACTGGACGAAGTCCTTCACCTCCGGCTTAGCCAGCGATTTGGCACTCACATAGATAAAGATCGGACGCGACAGCGGCTGATAGGTGCCCTTTACGACCGCGTCGAAGGAAGGAACCACCGGCTCCCCCTCGCCGTTCACGACGGCGACCGCCTTCAGCTTGTCCTTGTTCTCGACGTAGTAGGCGAAGCCAAAGTAACCGAGCGCGTTGGTATCTCGCGCCACCCCTTGCACCAGCACGTTGTCATCCTCGGAGGCGGTGAAGTCGCCGCGGGAAGACTTGGCCTTTCCGACCACCGCTTCGGTGAAGTAATCGAATGTGCCGGAGTCGGCTCCCGGCCCGAAGAGCTTCATCGGCGCGTCGGGCCAGGCGGCGTTGACCTGGTTCCAGCGCGTCACCTTGCCCTGCGCGCCCGGCTCCCATATCTTCTTCAGCTCCGCGATGCTGAGCTGCCGAATGAAGGTGTTGCGCGGATTCACCACGACCGTGAGGGCATCGAACGCGACCGGCAGCTCGAAGTATTCGATGCCGGCGCGCTTGCAGTCGGCCATCTCCTTCTCGAGGATCGGACGCGAGGCGTCGGAGATGTCGCTCTCGCCGCGGCAGAATTTCTTGAAACCGCCGCCGGTTCCCGATATGCCGACGGTCACCTTGATCTGGTTGCGCTTCGCCTGCTGGAATTCCTCGGCGACCGCTTCGGTGATCGGGTAGACGGTGCTCGAGCCGTCGATCTTGACGATTTTCTGCTGCGCGAAGGCGGGCGCGGCCGCCAGCAAGGCGCCGGCAAAGACCCATGCTCTCAAGGCGATGCTCCTGTCGGTCGTTGGATAACGCCGGCAGCCTATTACGCGGTTATTACCGAATCGTGACTATAGGTACCCGGGCTCGAGTCGCAGCGCGCGCCGCTCGAGCAGACGACGGCTGAGCTTGGCCTGCGGCAAGCTGGCGAAGATCTTTATTCGACGCATCAGCGTCCAAAAGCTGTCGCGCAGGGCGCCGTCAGCGTCGGCCGTGGTCGCGTCGACGACGGTCCAGTGGGCGACGAAAGGATCGCCCGGCCAATGCGAAAAATCTTCGTCCGCTGCGCCGTCGCTCAGCGTGATGATCAGATCGACCCTGGCCTCGGCCGAGGCGCGGAACGCATGCACGCTCTTCGGCTGCAGATCGGTTGCCGATATGTGATGGCGCTCAAGCAGATCGATCGCATCGGCGTTCAGCGCGCGATTCGGAAAACAGCCGGCGCTGTGGGCCGTGAAGCGCGTCGGCGCCACGGTCCGAAGGATCGCCTGCGCCATGATGCTGAGCGCGGCGTTATCGTCGCAGACGAACAAGACATTCATGTGGTGGTGGGGCTGAGACCCGTCCCCCGACGGGCGTGAACCCATCATAGGTGCGCTCGCGCTGCAGCGGCAACCAATATCGACGGCAATCCACAGGCTTATCCACATTTTTTGTGGATAACGCGGTCACAATTCGGTAATTTCGCTCCGGGAGGGAAAATTGAAGAACCGATTCGCAGCCGCGCTCGCGCCACTTGCATTTCTGCTCGGAAGCTGCGCCACGCCGTTCGGCGACGGCCTGTCGCGCATCGAGAACGTGGTCGTGATCTACGCCGAGAACCGCAGCTTCGATCACTTGTACGGACTCTTTCCCGGTGCCGACGGCATCGCGAACGCGACGGCGGAACAGAAGACGCAGCTCGATCACGATGGCAAGCCCCTGGCGAGCTTGCCGGCGACCTACGATCCGGTGCAGAAGGGCGCGCTGCGCGCCGACTTGCCGACCTCGGGATTGCCCAACGGCCCGTTCCGCATCGACGCGCCGCCGATCAGCCGCAACTGGAGCGAGCTGCTCCCCAATCCGATCCACGCCTATTACCAGAACCGCGAGCAGATCAACGGCGGCGCGAACAACAAGTTCGTCGCCCTGACCAACGTCGGCGCCTGGACGATGGGCTACTTCGACGGCTCGCAGATGAAGCTCTGGCAATGGGCGAAGGAGTACACGCTCGCCGATCATTTCTTCATGGGCGCGTTCGGCGGCTCGTATCTCAATCATCTTTGGCTGGTCTGCGCGTGCACGCCGCGTGACGAAACCGCGCCAGCGAGCGCGCGCGCCCAGATCGACGAGCAGCAAAACCTGCGCAAGCGACCGACTTCGCCGGCCTCGGTCGTGCGAGGCGTGGCGCAGCTCTTCGACGGCGCGGTCACGCCCGATGGCTATAGCGTCAACACGACCCAGCCGCCGTATCAGCCGAGCGGGGTGCCGCCCGCCGCGGGGGGCAACCTGGATCTCGCCGACCCCGCGCGCCACACCCTGCCGCCGATGCGCGAGAAGAGCGTCGGCGACACGCTTTCCGCAAAGGCCGTGTCATGGGCCTGGTACGGCGGCGGCTGGAACGCCGCGCTGGCCGATGGCCGGCGCGAGCCGAAGGAGCCGCGCCAAGTGATCTATGCATCGAAAGGCGAGGCCTTCCAGCCGCATCACCAGCCGTTCAACTACTTCGCGCGCTTCGCACCGGGAACGCCGGACCGCGCGCAGCATCTCAAGGACGGCGACGATCTGTCGAAGGACATCGCGAACGGCACGCTGCCGCAGGTGACGTTCTACAAGCCCGTCGGCCGATTGAACCAGCATCCGAGCTATACGAATCTCGCCGAAGGCGACGCGCACATCGATGACGTCCTGAAGCGCCTGCGCGCAAGCCCGCAATGGTCGAAGATGCTGGTCATCGTGACTTACGACGAGAACGGCGGCTTCTGGGACCACGTGCCGCCACCCTCGGGTGATCGGTGGGGCCCGGCCACCCGCATTCCGGCGATCATCATCTCGCCCTATGCGAAGAAGGGCTTCGTCGACAAGACGCCTTACGACACCACGTCGATCATCAAATTCCTCACGCGCCGGTTCGGCCTCGAGCCGCTGCCCGGCGTGCGTGCGAACGCTGGCGACCTGACGAACGCGCTGGAGCTCTAGTCGCCTGTCGGCGTGAGGCGGAACTCGCGCACCGCGTCCGTCTTCTCGAGCGTGGCTGCCAGCCGGCCGGCGCTCGCGCGATCCGCGGAGCGCAGCACCATGCTGTGGCGGCGCACGCGATCCGGACCATCGAGCCGATAGCTGAAGTTGGCCATGCTGAAGCCGTGCGCCTGCACGAGCTGGCGTAGCTCCGCCTCCGTCATGGCCGCGCCGGGCCCCAAGCGGATGGCGAAGTAGTAATAGGCATGCGCCGGCATGCGCCGCTCGATCCAGCGGAAGAAGGACAGCACGCCGAGCGTCAGCACGACGGAGACGGCCATCGGGAAGTAAAAGCCGATGCCGGCGAGGATGCCGATAGCCGAGGTAATCCAGATCGACGCCGCCGTGGTGAGGCCGCGCACCGAGAGGCCTTCCTTGATGATCACGCCGGCGCCGAGGAAGCCGATGCCGGTCATGATGCCTTGAGCCATGCGCGTCGGATCGATCTGCACCAGGCCGCTCGCGCGTCCCATCCAGTGCGCTTCGTAAACGGTCACCAGCATTAGAAGGCTGGATGCGGTGCAGACGAGCGCGTGGGTGCGGAATCCAGCCGGGCGGCCGTGGAACGAGCGCTCGTAGCCGATCAGCGCGCCGCAGAAAAGCGCCGCAAGCAGGCGGGCCAGCATCTCGAGGTCGTCGGCGGTCACAGTCGGTCTCTGAACAGGGTCCAGGCCCAGTATGCGACCGCGATCCACAGAAGCACAATCGCGGCCGCTGCCCAATAGTGTCTCGGGCGCGAAGCCCTTCTCGCCAGCCATGCATCGGCTTCTTTGCGGGCGCTCTCGAGGACCTGCGGCGGCATGAGGCGAATGGCTACATAAATGCCGACCGGAACGACGATCAGATCATCCAGGTAGCCGAGCACCGGGATGAAATCCGGAATGAGGTCGATCGGGCTGAACGCATAGGCGACCACCAAGGCGGCGAGCAGCTTCGCGCTCCAGGGCGCATCGGGATGGCGGCGGCAGAACCAGAGCGTGACAAGCTGGGCATTGAGCTCCGCCGCCCAGCGTTTCAAGCGCTCGAGCACTAATCGAGCGGAAGGCCCACGTAGTTCTCGGCGAGCGTCTGCGCTTTCGCCCGCGACGTGACCACGTAGTCGAGCTCCGCGTGCTGCAGCCGATGATGGAAGGGCGTCTCGTCGTGGAAGCGATGCAGCATTGACGTCATCCACCACGAAAAATGCTCGGCGCGCCAGACGCGGCGCAGCGCCGTGGTTGAGTAGTCTTTGAGCAGTTGCTCATTACCGGCGTAATGGGCGCGTAGCGCTTGGGAAAGAACCCGCACGTCCGCCGCGGCGAGGTTCAAGCCTTTGGCACCGGTCGGCGGCACGATGTGCGCGGCATCGCCGGCGAGGAAGAGACGGCCGTAGCGCATCGGCTCGACGACGAAGCTGCGCATCGCGATGATGCCTTTCTGGAAGATGCGGCCCTCGGCCAGCTTCCAGCTACCGCCGGTCTCGAGCCGCGCATGCAGCTCCTCCCAGATGCGTGCGTCCGGCCAGTTCTTCACCTCGTCGTTCGGATCGCACTGCAGGTAAAGCCGCTGGATCTGCGGCGAGCGCGTGCTGACGAGGGCGAAGCCGCGCTCGTGCATCGCATAGATCAGCTCGTCGGTGGAAGGCGGTGCTTCGACCAGGATGCCGAACCAGCCGAATGGGTACACGCGCGTGAATTCGCGCCGCATGCGCGACGGGATCGACGGGCGCGTGATGCCGTGGAAGCCGTCGCAACCGGCGACGAAGTCGCAGGTGATCTCAACCAGGGAGTTCTTTTCGTGGAAGCGGATCTTCGGCTCGGCGCTGTCGAGGTCGTAGACCGAGACGTCCTTTACGTCGAAAAGGATCCTGCCGCGCGCGGCAAGGCGTGCGGCGACGAGGTCCTTGATGACCTCGTGCTGCGCATAGACCATGATCGACCGACCGCCGGTGAGCTGCGTGAAATCGATGCGGTGGGTCGCGCCGCCGAAGCGCAGATAGATGCCCTCGTGAACGAAGCCTTCGCGGTCCATGCGGCCGCCGACGCCCGTTTTCCTGAGGAGCTCCACCGTGCCGTGCTCGAGCACGCCGGCGCGGATGGTGGCCTCGATCTCCTGGCGGCTGCGCGACTCGATGACTACCGAATCGATGCCGTCGAGGTGGAGAAGGTGCGAAAGGAGCAGGCCGGCCGGGCCGGCCCCCACGATGCCGACTTGTGTGCGCATCAGATAGCCCAGTAGGCGAGCAGGACGACGAGCGAAGCCCATGCAAAGGCGATCAACGCCCAGGCGGTGCGGCTCAGCTTCGGCGTTCGTGCCTCGATCTCCTGCGACCGCGCGCGGCAGTCGGCGAGCACGGGGGCTGGGATGAATCGCACGGCCAGTGCGACGGCGAGCGGGATGAAGATGAGATCGTCGACCACGCCGATCACCGGGATCGCATCCGGGATGAAGTCCACTGGAGTCAGCGCGTAAGCCACGCATCCCGCCACGACGAGCTTCGCGTACCACGGCGTCTGCGGGTGCCGCGCGGCGAGGGCGAGCGCGATGAGCTCGATCTTGAGCGCTCGGGCGCGTTCGCGGAGGGCTTGCAGGCTGATCATGCGAGGGCGGCAACCACAATGTATCGCGACAGCCGGCCGACGGCCATGAATGCTGCCACGGCGATGGCGTTCACGCGCAACCAGCCGGCGCCCGCGGCTAGCGCATCGCCGACGATCGGCAGCCAGGCGAAGAACGTCGCCGGCGCGCCCCAGCGATGCAGGACGCGCAACGCCCGGCTGTCCATCTTGCGCGTGGGCACGAGGCGGCCGACGAGGTAGGTGGTCATGCCGCCGAGCGTGTTGCCGACGGTGGCGACTGTCACGGCAAGCGCCGTGTGCTCGGGATAGGCGCGCAGATAAGCGAACAGCGCCGCCTCCGACGGCAGCGGAAACAGCGTGGCGGCGACGAAGCTCGCGCCGAACAGGGCAAGTAGAGCCTCCATGCTAGATTCTGCGCCCCATGCGGACGAACCCCATGCGCAGGGATTATCTCGGGCGGATCCTCAAGGCGCGCGTCTACGACGTAGCGATCGAAACCCCGCTCGAGCCGGCGCGCGCCCTGTCCCAGCGCTTGAAGAACCGGCTGCTCCTCAAGCGGGAGGATCTGCAGCCGGTGTTCTCCTTCAAAGTGCGCGGCGCCTACAACAAGATGGCATCGCTGTCGCGCGCGCGCCTGGCGAAGGGCGTGATCGCGGCCAGCGCCGGCAACCATGCGCAGGGCGTGGCGCTCGCTGCACAGCGGCTGCGCTGCCGGGCCGTGATTGTCATGCCGGTGACCACGCCGCGCATCAAGGTGGACGCGGTGCAGGCGCGCGGCGCCGAGGTGCGCCTCTACGGTGACTCCTACTCGGACGCGTACCAGGAGGCGATGCGCCTCAAGCGTAAGCGCGGCCTCGTGTTCGTTCATCCCTATGACGACCCGGATGTCATCGCCGGGCAAGGCACCATCGGCATGGAGATCGTGCGCCAGCATCCGGGGCCTATCGACGCCATCTTCGTACCGGTCGGCGGCGGCGGGCTCATCTCCGGCATCGCCGCGTATGTGAAGGAAGTGAGTCCGCGAACCAAGATCATCGGCGTGGAACCGGTCGATGCGGACGCCATGGCGCGCTCGCTGAAGGCCGGGCGCCGCGTGAAGCTAGACCACGTCGGTCTGTTCGCCGATGGCGTGGCGGTGAAGGAGGTGGGCGAAGAGACTTTCCGGCTTTGCCGGCGCCTCGTCGACGCGATGGTGCTCGTCGACACCGATGAGATGTGCGCGGCGATCAAGGATGTCTTCGAGGACACCCGCGTCGTGCTCGAGCCGGCGGGCGCGCTGGCCGTCGCGGGCGCGAAAGCGTGGGTCGGCCGGCAGGAAAGCCGTGGCAAGACCCTGGTCGCGGTCGCTTCGGGAGCGAACACCAACTTCGATCGCCTGCGCTTCATCGCCGAGGAGGCGGAGCTCGGCGAGCATCGGGAGGCGGTGGTCGCGGTGACGATTCCCGAGCGGCCCGGCAGCTTCAAGAAGTTCTGCGCCACGCTGGGCGCGAACAACATCACCGAGTTTAACTATCGCATCGCCGACTCCCGGGAAGCGCACATCTTCGTCGGCGTCGAGGTCCGGGGACGCGGCGAAACGGCGAAGATCGTCCGCAACCTGCGGCGCAATGGCTTGACCACCCTCGACCTTTCCGACAACGAGATGGCGAAGTGGCACGTGCGCCACATGGTGGGCGGGCGCGCGCCTTTCGCGAGGAACGAGGTTCTATACCGCTTCGAATTCCCGGAGCGGCCGGGGGCACTGGTGAAGTTCCTCGAGAACATGCGCAGCGACTGGAACATCAGCCTGTTCCACTACCGCAACCACGGCGCAGACTATGGCCGCGTCCTGGTGGGCATCCAGGTGCCGCGGAACGAGACGCGCCAGTTCACTGCTTTCCTCAAGAAGCTCGGCTACCCCTACGCCGACGAAACCCGCAACCCGGCGTACCGGCTGTTCCTGGTTTAGGTAGTTCGGGGACAGAGCCCTAACTTTAGCGACGCGAAGCTTAGGAGTTAGGGCTCTGTCCCCGAACTACTCGCGCTTCACCTCGTCGGCGTAGCAGACGGGCGAAGCCAGCGCGCTGGGCGTGCCTTTCTGCGGTTCGCCGAGGAAGGCCAATCCTTCGGGATCGCGGCGGTAGACGCCGCGCTCGGTGACTACGTAGTCCAAAGGGATGTCCCAATCCTGTGGGTGAATGGTGTCCAGCCGCGCGAGCTCGTAGGACACTCCGATCGTCACCGGCCGCTTGGCGAGAGCGGCCAGCGTGCGGTCGAAGAAGCCGGCGCCATAGCCCAGGCGATAGCCCTGTGCATCCCAGCCGTTCATCGGCAGAATCGCGGCGTCGGGCTGCACTTCCGGCGAGTCCGCCGGGTAGGGAATGCCCATGGCGCCGGTGGCAAGGCGGACCCCCGGATGCCACTCGCGGAAAATCAGCGGCTGCTTCGGCGCCACCACGACCGGCAACGCGGTCAACGCGCCCCGCTCCCTGAGCGTTCTGGCAAAATGACGGGCGTCGTACTCGCCTTTGATCGGCCAACAAAAAGCGAGGCGGCAACGGGAAAGTCCGGGGAATGAAAGCTCCAGATAACCGTCGATCCGGCGGCGATACGTTTCGAGCGTTTCCGTCGGCAATGCCTCGCGCGCGGCGATCAACCTCTGGCGCTCGCGCTTGCGCCAGTCCTTCAGGGCCGTCGGCTCTTGCTGCATGGGATTTCAGTTTCATGATTTTTAAGCTGTTCCGCAATCTTCTGCTCGCGCTGGCGCTGAGCTCGCCGCTCGCCGCCGCGGCCGCCTCGCGCACCGCCGCGTCTGCCGACGAGGCGGTGCTGACGGCTTATGACGCGTATCGCGCCGGCGACGCGCTCAAGTTCGCCCGGGTGGCCAAGAAGCTCGACGGCCATCTCCTCGAGCCCTGGATCGACTATTGGCGCATCGCGATGCGGCTGGAGGACACGCCGCTCGCCGATGTCCACGCCTTCTTCGACGAGCACGCCAACACCTATGTCGCCGAGTTGCTGCGCGGCGACTGGCTGAAGGTGCTGGGCAAGCGCGGCGACTGGAAGGAGTTCGAGCGCGAGCTGCCGCTCTACCCGCGCGAAGACGACGAGATCCGCTGCTACGCCACGCTGATGGGCGTCGATCGCGGCGAGGACTTCAGCATGAAGGAAGCCGACTGGTTCTGGCTCGAGCCCGCCGAGCTGCCGGAAGGCTGCTCGCGCCTCGTCGATCGCCTGCTCGACGACGGCAACATCACGGTATCGGACGTCTGGCGCCGCGTGCGCGAGCTCTTTGCGCGCGGACAGATCACCGCCGCCAAAACCACCCTCGGCTATCTCGCCAAGGAAGATTCGCCCGACGAGCGGATGCTTGCCGATGCGGCACGCCAGCCGAAGCGTGTGCTCACCCGACTGCCGAAGAGCCTCGATAAGCGCCCGATGCGCGAGGTCGTGATCCTGGCGGCGATCCGCTATGCGCGCAACGAGCCCGAAGCGATGGCCTCGATCCTCGAGGAGCACCTCGCTGGGCTCCTGCCGGAGAGCGAGGTCAAATACTTGTGGGGCCGCGTCGCGTACGAAGCGGCGCGGCAACATCATCCCGACGCGCTCAAGTGGTACGCCAGCGCGAACGCGAAGTCGCTCGATGAGGATCAGCTGGCGTGGAAGGTGCGCGCGGCGCTGCGCGCCGGCCGCTGGCAGATCGTGCGCGACACCATCGATCTCATGCCGGTGAGCAGCCGGCACGATTCCAATTGGACCTACTGGTACGGGCGCTCGCTCGCGGCGCTCGGCGAAGAGACGGGTAGCCGCGCCTACTATCTGCGCATCGCCGGCCAGACCGATTTCTACGGCCTGCTCGCCTCCGAAGAGCTCGGCTACGTCTCCACGGTGCCGGAGAGCGTGTACGTCCCGACCGAAGCCGAAGTCGAGGCGGCGGGCAAGACACGCGGCCTCGCGCGCTCGCTGGAGATGATTCGCCTCGGCATGCGCACCGAGGGCGTCAAGGAATGGCTCTTCAGCGTGCGCTACTTCGACGATGCGCAGCTTCTCGCGGCGGCGGAGTTCGCGCGGCGCGAGGGCATCTGGGATCGCTCGATCTCCGCCGCCGACCGCACGGTGCGCCAGCACAACTTCGCCTTGCGCTATCCGTTGCCGTACCGCGAGCTTTTCAGCGAGTACGCGAAAACCTACGACCTCGACGAGGCCTGGATTCTCGGCCTCGTGCGCCAGGAGAGCCGCTTCATCACCGATGCCCGCTCCGGCGCCGGCGCGGCAGGACTCATGCAGGTCATGCCGCGCACCGCGCGGTTCGTCGCGCACCGCATCGGTATCCGCCGCTACGACACCCGCTCCGTGACCGAAGCGAAGACCAACATCACGCTCGGTGCCGGCTACATGCGCATCGTGCTCGACCAGCTAGGCAGCCCGGTGCTCGCCTCGGCCGCCTACAACGCGGGTCCGAGTCGCGCGCGGCGCTGGCGCGATGAGAGCCGCACGCTGGAGGGCGCCGTGTACGCCGAGACGATCCCCTTCACGGAGACGCGCGACTACGTGAAGAAGGTCATGGCCAACGCCGTGTTCTACTCGGCGCTGATCCATAAGCAGGTGACGCCGCTGAAAGCGCGCCTGGGCACCATCGCGCCGCGCGGCAATGCCGAGCCGGTGGAAGAAGAGCTGGAATAAGTGAAGCTGGACAAGATCCTGGTCCTCGGCGGCTCCGGCTTCATCGGCCGGCACGTCGTCGCCTCTCTCGTGCGCCGCGGCATCAAGGTCACCGTCCCTTCGCGCCGCCGCGAGCGCGCGAAGCACCTGATCCTCCTGCCGACGGTCGACGTGGTCGAGACGGAGCTGCTGGCGAGCGGCGCGCTGGAGCGCCTCGTTCGGGGCCACGATGCAGTGATCAACCTCGTCGGCGTGCTGCACGGCCCGGATTTCGATACGCCGCACGTCAAGCTGCCGCTGGCGCTGATCGACGCCTGTCGCGCCACGGGCGTGAAGCGCCTGGTGCACATGAGCGCGCTCGGTGCCTCGCCCGACGGTCCTTCCGCCTACCAACGCTCCAAGGGCGAGGGCGAGCAAGCGGTGATGCGGGCGAAGGATCTCGAGGTCACCGTGTTCCGGCCTTCGGTGGTATTCGGCCCGGAGGACCATTTGCTCAATACTTTCGCCTGCCTCGCGCGTTTCTCGCCGCTGTTGATGGTCCCGTCGCCCGACGCGCGCTTCCAGCCGGTGTACGTCGGCGATGTGGCGGAGGCGATCGTCACCTCGCTCGGCGATGTCGGCGCGCACGGGCGCAGCTACGAGCTCGCCGGACCACGCGAGTACACGTTGAAGGACCTCATGCGACTGGCGTGCGAATGGACCGGGCGCCGGCGTCTGGTCCTCGGCATGCCCGAGACGATGTCGTACGTGTCGGCCTGGTTCCTCGAAAAGATGCCCATGCAGCTCATGAGCGTCGACAACGTGCGCTCGATGAAGGTGCCGAATACCACGCAGGCGCGCTTCCCATTCGGCATCCAGCCGCAAGCGCTCGAAGCCGTGGCCCCGACTTACCTGGCACCGTCGGGCCCGCGCGAGCGCTATCCGCAGCTTCGCTGGCGCGCGCGACGCTAGATGCAGCGGCTCCTCGCAGGGCCGCTGCGTGTCATCAACGTCGGCCTGTCCGGTTTCGCGCGCGACCTCGCCGTGAACGCGGTTCCAGTCGTGCAGGTCGACTGGCGGCCGCCGCCGCGGCTGCAGGGCGTGCTTACCCAGCTGGAAAGCCGCGCCCAGGCGATCGACGAGGCGAACGCCGAAGTCCTGCGTCGCATGCTCGCCGCCGACCCGGTCCTCGTCGGCGTGCGACGCGCGGGCGAGCTGATCGCCGAGCTGGANGCCGAGCGGCTGATCCTCCACGCCGGGCCGCCGCTCGCCTGGGATCGCATGTGCGGCCCGCTGCGCGGCGCCATCTGCGGCGCGATCGTGTTCGAGGGCTGGGCGCGCGACCTCGGTGGCGCGGAAAAGCTGGTGGAATCCGGCGGCGTGCGTTTCGCGCCGAACCATCACTTCGGCGCTGTGGGGCCGATGACCGGCATCACCACGCGAAGCCAGGCGCTGATGGTGGTGGAGAACCGGGCGTTCGGAAACCGGGCGCTTTGCACGATCAACGAAGGACTCGGCAAGGTGATGCGCTTCGGCGGCAACGACGCCGAGGTGCTGGCCCGGCTCGCCTGGCTTCGCGATGAGCTCGGTCCACTTTTGAACCAGTCTTTGCGGGCGAGTGGCGGCATCGCGCTTTCCCCCGTCATCGCCCGCGGCTTGACCATGGGCGATGAGATGCACCAACGCAACGTTGCCTGCAGCTCGCTGCTCCTGCGCACCCTGGCGCCGCACATCGCCGCGGCGGGAAACAGCGCCTCCGCGGCGCGCGCGCTCGCCTTTATCGGCGGCAACGACCAGTTCTTCCTCAACGTCGGCATGGCGATGGGAAAGAGCATTACCGACCCGGCGAGCGGCGTTGCGCATTCGACCATCGTCACCGTGATGTGCCGCAACGGCACGGATTTCGGCATCCGCGTCTCGGCACTCGGCGAGCGCTGGTTCACGGCGCCGGTCGAGATGCCGCAGGGCCTTTTCTTTCCGGGGTACAGCGCCGCCGATGCGAATCCCGACATCGGCGATTCGGCGATCGTCGAGGCGATCGGCCTCGGCGCCTTTGCGATGGCCGCCGCGCCCGCCGTCGCCGGTTTCGTCGGCGCGGGCGGCTTCGAGGGCGCATTGGGCTACACGCGCGCCATGGCGGAGATCAGCGCCACGCGCAACGCGAAGTGGCAGATCCCGGCGCTCGAGTTTGCCGGCACGCCGACCGGCATCGACATCCGCCGCGTGGTGGAGACCGGTACCGCGCCGGCTATCAATACCGGCATCGCGCACAAGCGCGCAGGCGTCGGCCAGGTCGGCGCCGGCATCGCGCGGGCGCCGCTGGCGTGCTTCGAGCAGGCGCTGAGCGCCTTTGCCGATGCTCGCTAACCGCATCGAGCGCGGCCGCTACCTCGACTCGGTAGCGCTGATGCGCATCTCGCGCCGGGTCATGGAGCTGGCCGGCGTCGAAGCCGCGTCGCTGATGATCGGTACGCCGTCCAACAAGGACCTCCTGCGCGAAGCGGGACTGCTGTCAGCGGACGGCGAGGACGCGGAGCCGAACGATCTCGTCATCGCGGTGCGCGCTTCGAATGTCGCGGCTGTGATGGACGCCGCCTTGGCCATGCTGGCCGAGAAGCCGGCGCAGGCTTCGAACGGTCTTCGCACCGCGAGCAGCGTGCGGCGCGCACTCGAGCTCGAGCCGCAAGCGAATCTTGCGCTCATCTCCGTGCCGGGCGCCTTTGCCGCCCAAGAGGCGCGCCAGGCGCTCGAGCGCGGCCTCAACGTGATGGTCTTTTCCGACAACGTCTCGATCGACGACGAGGTGGCGCTGAAGCGCCTGGCGAAGGATAAGCGCCTGCTGGTCATGGGCCCGGACTGCGGCACGGCGCTGATTGCCGGCGCGCCGCTCGCGTTTGCGAACGTCGTGCCGCGCGGCGAGATCGGCATCGTCTCGGCATCGGGAACGGGCCTGCAGGAAGTCTCGTGCCTCATCGCCCGCCTCGGCGGCGGCGTGTCGCATGGCATCGGCGTCGGCGGGCGGGATCTGGACGAGCGCGTCGGCGCGCTCGGCATGCTCTCCGCGATCGACCTGCTCGACGCCGACCATGCGACGAAGACGCTGGTGCTCATCTCCAAGCCGCCGTCACCGCGCGTGGCGAGCACGGTTCTCGAGCGCGTGCGTCAATCGAAGAAGCGCAGCGTGGTCTGCTTCCTCGGCTCGGAAGGATCCACGCTCACCCAAGCGGCCGAGCAAGCGATGGGCAAAGAGCTCGCCGCCGAGACGCCGTCGCTCGCGAGGGCGAAAGGACGAGTGAAGGGTTTGTACTGCGGTGGCACGCTGGCCGCCGAGGCGGAGCTCATGTTGGGGGATGCGGGGGAGTGCGTGGATCTCGGCGACGACCAGTACACGCGCGGCCGCCCCCACCCGATGATCGAGCCCGAGCTCAGGAACGAGCACATCCGCACCGCGCTCGCCGACCCGGCGATCGGCGTGCTGCTTTTCGATCTCGTGCTTGGCTTCGGCGCCCATGCCGATCCGGCGGGTGTTCTGATCGATGGATTGAAAGGCAGCCGCAAGCTCGCCATCGCCTCGGTTACCGGTACCGAAGGCGATCCGCAAGGTTTTTCGCGCCAGGCCGAGAAGCTGCGTGCAGCCGGCGTGCACGTCGCATCGTCCAACGCCCGTGCCGCAGCGCTGGCGAAGTCGAGCGTCAGTTCTTAGCCGGTACTGGCGTCGCGATGATCTTTGCGCTGCGCGCAATCTGCTCGACGCGCGCCTGGTGGCGCGGGAAGAAGCCGAGGCGCGGCGCGTTGTAGAGCAGGGCGAACAGCTCGCTGTTGTTGACGGCGGCGTAACCGACGCCGGTAAGCGGCAGGCTGTCCTCCTTGGTAACCATGGCGTACTCGAAGCGCACGCCCTTGCCGCCGCCAAAGACCGATGGCTCCACCTTCGTGACCTGGAACGTGGATCCGTCGCGCGTCAGCATGCCTTCGAACATGGAAACCAGCTCGTCGGACTGCATGTTGCTTCGAAAGGTGAAGCTCTTGAGGTTGCTGTTGCGAGTGTCGTGGATCACCTCGCCATCCTTGATGCCGGAGTAGATGCGAAGCTGGTCGACCGGCAGCCCCTCCATGGTCCAGATGTAGGCCGGACCCATGCCGGGCGCCGTAATCTGGTTCCACGGCCCCTCGATGTTGACCTGCAGGCGATCACCGATGGTGTTGTCGCCGGAGTCCACCTTCTTCGTCGCCACGGTGGTGCACGCAGCGAGGAGGACAACCAACAAAAGGCCTAGCAGAGTCTTCATACGGAGAGCTCCTGGATGTAGTTCTTGATCATCGGTGCATCGGCGGAGTCCGGGGCAAGCTGCAGGTAACGCTCGAAGCTTGCTCGAGCGTCGGCTGCGCGTTCGGTTGAACGATAGATGAGTCCAAGACCCCGGTGAGCCTCGGGCGGCTCGCCGCCGAGCGCGACCGCCGCCTGGAAATCCTTGACCGCTGAATCGAGGTCGCCGCTCCCGGCGCGCAGGCGGTAGACCTCGCCGCGGGCCCAGAGATAGTCGGCCTTGCCTTGGGTCCGCGTGCTCGCGCGGGTGAGAAAAGCGATGCTCTCCTCGTGCTGGCCGCGTTTCACTTCTTCCTGCAGCCACTGCCTTCGGTGCGGTGCGGTTTTTTGCTGCCAAGCGTCCTCGTTCGTCACGCCGCCCTTGAGGCTCGCGGCCAATTCCTTGAGCGTGTCCTCGCGCTCCTCGCTCGCCGGGTGCGTCGCAAAGAGGGGGTTGCGCGCGCTGCCGTTCGGCCGCGCGTTCACCTCGAGCATCAGGTTGCCCCAGACCTTGGCCGCCTCGCCCGCGTCGAATCCGGCCCGATTCATGAGCAGCGCGCCGATGCGGTCAGCGTCGCGCTCGTTGTCGCGCGAGTAGGCATACATGCCGGCCACCAAGCCCATGGCGCCGAGCAGGCCCACCACGCCGAACATGCCGGCGAACTGTCCGATGGCGCTGCTCGATTTCGCCGCGCGCAGGCGCTCAATGCTGTGGCGCTCGAGGTAGTGGCCGACCTCGTGGCCGAGCACGGCGGCGAGCTGCGCTTCGTTGTCGACGCGAAGCATGAGGCCGCTCCAGACCTGCATCATGCCGTTCGGCGCCATCGAGGCGTTGAAGTAGGGCGTGCGCACGAGGTAGACGCGGATGTCGGGACAATGCTCGCCGCCGAGCCGGCAGGCGATGTCCTGCACGTAAGGCTGCAGCTGCGGATCGCGCAGGTTGAACGGGCTGCGGCGCAGCTTGGTTTCCTCGCGATCCATCGCGGCCCAGATGCCGCCTTCGTCGCTCGCCGTGTCGGGGCGCACGAACCGCGCCGGTGCCTGCCACGGCTCCTGACCCGCCGCAAAGAGGGGCAGCGTCCCCAGGCTACAGCCGCACCCCGCGCGCAGGAAGCCGCGCCGGTTCACTTGACGACGGGAAACGCCTTGAAGAGCGATTCGACCGTTTCCTCCGCGTCCGCCTCATCCTTGATGTTGCCGCTCTCGCGCGACAGGCGGTTGAACCAGAGGATGCGTCCGGTGTCGAGCTCGACGAGCGACGCGTACGCGGTTTGACGGCCACCGCGAGGCACGGCGCGGCCCAGGCTGAGAACGGCGATCGCCACCATCGCCGCCTGCCGCTCCGCGCTGGCGTGCGAGTCGCGCACCCAGCTAAAGACGGCATAGTCGGCGCCGGTCGCTTTCTTCAGCGCTTGAGTGGAATCTCCAAGCGACCAGTCGAGCTTGCCGTCCTTCGTCGGCAGGTTGAGCGAGCCCGGCCCGAAGTGGTGCACGGCGATTGCGCGCGCGATGGCGGTATGCAGCGCGGAAATCTCGGCAAAATCGTCGGCGTCCTTCTCGGCTAGCTGCGTCATCGAGAGGCCGAGGGTCCCTTGCCTTCGAGTCACGATGGACTTGAAATTGCGCTGCCCGGCCTCGGTCCAGTCGGCGCGCGGCTCCGGCACGCCTCCCGCGCTGATGGAGTAAATCTCGATGTCCGCGGGCATCATTACGACCTTTGCGCCCTTGGGCAAGCCGCTGAATCCCGGGGCGAGGTTCGGCGTCTGGGACCAACTCGTGCGCGACGCACCCAGGACCGACACCACGACGGCGAACAACACCACTGCGGTTCGTCTATTCACGGACACCTCCCCGCCGAAATCATACGACTGCGGCCGACGGCCCGCATCCCACGATCAGGGGATGAAGTTCCGCTAGGTCAAACGGGCGACTGCCACTACGCCGGCCAAGCTGTCCCAGCCCGAGCAGTGCCCAACTTTGTCGAGCTCTGTGAGCGCCGCATCCCAGTCGGCGGCCGGGAGGCACAACGCTGCGATGCAGCGATGGAGCGCTTCATGGCCTTCGCCGCTAGCCGCCGCTTCGAGATGCGCCGCGCTGATGTCGCCGGTGCGCGCGAGGCGCGGCGTCAGCCAGCGCCACAGGCTCTGCGCCTGCGACTTGCGCCCGAACTGCTGCAGCGCAATCAGCACGCCGCCCAAGTAGTCGTCGCCAGAAGGGGTCAAGCCCGGCCCGAGGCCGATCAGGCCCTGTGCCTCGTCGTCGAGCGCGTTGCCGACCAGCCAGCGGTCGATTGCATCGAGGGCCGGCTGGGCATGGCCGGAGAGGACGTTGTGCACGTCGACGACCAGTCCGCCCAAGCCTTCGCGCGGCACCCGGCCGATTGCCGCCTGGCGCAGCGCACTCAGGGCCGGTGCAGCGGTGGAGGGGAGCGGCGCCGGCGCCCATGGGAGCGCATTGGCGAGGGCAAGCGAGATACGCTCGCCGATGGCGGGTGTTTGGAAATCGTCGACCAGCGCATTGAGCGGTCCACAACCGAGCGCAGCGTCGCCCACGCAGACGTAGCGTGCGCCGAAGCGCAAGTAGCAGCTGCGTCGGAATACCGCCCGCACCTCGCCTTCCCCCTGTGCGGCTTCGAAGGCGACGCGCCCCGCGATCCTAATCCGCCACGACATGCGTGCCGCTTCTGCCATCGAGCGCAGCCTCGGCGTGCTCGAGATGGCCGATGATGGCGCGGCGGCCGCC
>C688J18823_10000083_pt1 | contig 47567 bp, 33 predicted proteins | sample HopSoiMetagenom1_FD_18823 | JGI IMG/M metagenome (IMG submission 18823)
CGCGTATCCGTGTTGAGCGAGGACGGCAAGGTGAATGTGGGCGGAAGTCTGGATGCGGGGTATCCGTTACCCGGAAAAGTGCGGCAGGCGAAGTTTGCGCTGCCGAAGGGAACGAAGTGGCGGGGGTTGCGACTGAAGGCCGAGATTGAAGTGAAGGGCCAAAGAATTCCCGTGCGCTGGTCATGCCGGCAGAAATTGAACGCGGACGGCAGCCTCACGCTGCGCAAGACAACCGGATTGGGAGAAGACGACACCACCGGCGGAGTTCCGGGCGGTCAGCCCGGGGAGATCAAGGAGCCGCGATGAAAATCAAATTGTCATTTGCAGGTTTGCTGATGTTTGCGGTGGGACTGACGGCGGCTCCGCAATCGGACAAACAGGATTGGACCAACTACGTTCGCATTGGCGCGTATGGGCTGAAGGGCGGCGATGCGGCGGAGATCGTGCGGAAGGCTCAGGCCAGCAATGTATTCGGGATCGAAGTGGACAACGACATTCCGGGACGCTACGAGAGCTTTCTGCATCCCGAGGAGAAGTTGAAGGCGATTCGCGCAGTCGCGGAGGCGGCGCACAAGGTTGGGAATCATGCGTTCGTTTACATCGCCGGGACGGAGTGCATCACGGCGCATGGGGACAAGACTCCACACACCATGGCGAAGGACCACCCGGATTGGCTGCAGAGGAAAATCAATGGCGATCCGGCAATCTTCGGAGGGGGTACGGCGTTCTGGATTGCGCCAGGGGATGAGGACGTGTGGGTGAGTCCGTATGCGGCCGAATGGCGCAAGCAGTATATGGAGCGCGTGCGGCAGATCGCGCAGACGGGCATTGATGGGATCTATATCGACATTCCGTATTGGATGACGCATTTCGAGGGCTGGGAAAATTCGTGGGCGAGCTTCGATGACTACACGGTCGCGGCATTCAAACAGCAGACGGGACTCAATGCGAAGCACGATGTGAAGATTGGGGATTTTTCGGATCCGGCGTTTCGGAAGTGGGTGGAGTTCCGAATTCAGACGTTTACGGATTTTCTGAGTGAGATTGACCGGACGGCGAAAGCGGTGAATCCGGAGATCAAGACGATCCCGGAGATTTATCCGGGGATTGAGGAAGAGGCGGTGCGGGTTGGGGCGGATGTTTACAGCCTCTATCCTGTGGTCGATGCGATTGCGCATGAGTATGAGTTTGGCGGCGGCGATCATATGGCGTCGTCACGGACACCGCTGGACTGGTTCCAGTATCAGGTGGGAATGCATTCGTTCCGGGCATTCGCACAGGGGAAGGCAACCTGGATTCTGAACTACTCCTGGGATGGCGACAAGAAAGTGAACAAGCAGGATCCCATGATGAATCTGGCGATGTCGCAGGTTATGGCGGGGGCGAATTTCTGGGATGCTCCGGGGCATTCGATGGCGGGATCGAACGATTTGGTGACGCGGAAGAAGATCTTCGACTGGATCAAAGAGCATGAGAAGACTTTCTATCTACCGCGCGGGCCGGTGGATCCGATTGGCGTTTATTTTTCGCCGGCAACGCGGAACTTGTATGCTGCGGATTTCATTGCGTCGTATCGCGGAATCCTGATTGCGCTGATGCAGAAGCACCTGGAATTTCAGGTTGTCACTCCGCGCACGCTAACGGCGTTCCAGGGGAAGACGCTGGTGCTGCCTGATGTGCGGGTGCTCGACGATGCCGAGCAGAAGTGGTTGAAAGATTATGTCGCCGGCGGCAATCGAGTCGTGGTTGCGGGAACTGACGTCACCGAGCTCGGGCCGGCGGAGAATGTGATTCGGCTTGCGAGCGATCCCGGAAAGGCATATGGCGCGGCGCTGCAAAAAGATTTCGAGAGCGCAGCGCCAGAGTCGCAGGCGGAATTTCTGGCAAGCCTGCGCGGCGGATCTGAGGTGCGGATCGAGGCTTCGCCGAAAATCGCGACTTCGATCGCGCGCACTTCGGATGGGCACATCAACTGCTTCTTCGCAAACTTCGCTGGGCTGCGCGGAGGAGTGAACCCGGTGCAGACGCCACAGTCTGGAGTGAAGGTCACGGTTCCATTGAGATCGGGCGAGAAAGGATTTTTTTTGCCCTTCCTTGGGGACGTGCAGCCGGTAAGCGGAGTGCGCAATGGAGAGTCGATCACTTTCACGCTGCCGGCAATTACAAAAGGCGCGGTGTTCTGGTATGAGCCGTCTGCGGAGTGAGTGTCGATTTTGGCGGCGCGAGAGCAAAACCCTAAATCTGACGATGGCAACTGAGTGCGCTTTCTGCATTTCCTGTGCACACCCTGTGGACAACTCGGCCTCCAGGTGAAGCAGATTGTACGGTGCGTCAACCATGCAGGCGAAAGCCGCACTTCTAGGGACGCTCACGTGTACTAAACATTTCTCTTGATCCGTGAAAATCGCAGCAAATCGTCGACAGGGTTTTTCCTCAATTGCACCAAAAATACTGACTTGACCGAGCGGCGTTTCGCTCGTACATTCTCCTTCGCCTTCACTGAAAATCAAGCTGCCATCCGGTCCCGCGAGGCAAGTGGATTGCAGCCATCCGTCGGTCCCTCAACAACCAACGCTTCATAGGTCAGAGCTCATGAAATCGCAGGAATGGAAGACATACCGCACCCGCTTCCTCGTTAAAGCCAAGCAACTCACTTCAACGCTCAGTTTCACCGATCACCTCGGACGTCAGCATTGCGGACGCAAGGGCGACTACCTCGTCGAATCGTTTGAGGGCGTCATCAGCATTGCTCCACGCCACATCTTTCAAGACATCTATGTTCCCATGCCGCTGCAAGACGGCTCAACCGGTTCAGATTCGGAGACGCAGTCGGGCCTGGATGAGAGCAACGGCGGCGATGAAATTACCAGTCATTTGATTGATAGCGAGATTCAGCAGTTGAAAGTGGAGAGAATCCGCGACGCGAAGTTCGGTTTCGCGTCCAGCGATTCGCTTCACAAACAGACAGTGGTACCTGGTCGTGGTCGTCGCAAATCACCCCAACCGGTTCGCGACCCAGCTACGCGAATGGGGGCTCATGTGAAAACTCAAAGCTTCCATGCGGGAAGGTTTCAAAGTTGAAAGGCATGAGTTTTGAACTGTGGTTGTCGCCTTTGACCCGCAATTTTGAGATCTTGAAACGTTGGGACTCGCTTTTTGAACTTTGCTTTTGCCCCGTTTGTGGAAAACATGGACCTCAATACGCATCAAGCCCGTCATTGCTGGGGATACAACATATAGTGTTTCCCTCTTGACAGCCCCTATTTGCGGGAGTAAGTTTGCAATCCCAAGGCATGAATTCCACCTCACGGGAATGCGGTGGGATTGCGAGAGTGAAGCTAGAACCTGCGGTCGGGCGCCAGCCAGAGGTGACTCGGCGCTCCACGCGGGCAAGAAGGGTTAAGGTGGCCGGACCTCCGATCCGTGGGGCCCGGCACCGGAACCTAAGACAATAATTCAGCCTTTTGGATTCCAGGGAAGCCCGAAATCCTGGAATCGAAAGCCGGAGTGGTGCGGTGGCCGTAGCCCGTCCCTCCCCCGGGATACGACAGCCAGTATTCGGATGTAGATCACGCAAAACTGCCCGCGAGCAGACGAAGGGAATTCCTTTTCTTTGCGGACAGTCAGGAGCCCAGAATGGAAGGTCTAACGCGTCTCGTTACCGAGTCGTTGGCACGCCACGGTTTCGATCGTCCGCTCGACTATCGCCGCCTGAAGTGGTCGCGGTGGTTCCGCTGCGAGTCCCCTCACAGCCTCCTGTTCGTCCCCAGCCAACCGGGAGTTTTCGCGTTGGCGGAAGAGGTCCTAAATCTGGCGAGTCCTGCTCGTGTAGGCACGGACGCATTCGTACGTCCAGCCAGCGACGCAAGCGCGGTTGCTTCGGAAGCCGAGAACCGGAAGCCGGAAGCCGACTCAGCCCGCCGTATGCTCGCCGTCTCGCAGTTTTTCGAGGGCGAGGACATGGCATTCATGCTGGACCGCATGTTCTCGTACCAGAATCCAATGCGGGCCCGGTTGGCCTCCGGACGCTTCTTCGTCCGCTACGTCGGTATCGAAGATGAGTCCCAGCGCCGCAGCATCGTGAGTGCGCTCAATCAGTGGATCGTCTCGTCGGCCGAAAAAGCCACGGGCATCGGATCCCATTTCGCCAGTTCGCTGGAATTGACACCCGCAAGTGAGTATCTGGCGCGGACGCCCTCGTCCGCGTCTTTGTCCAGCAAGTCCGCGACAGCCCCGCAGCCGGATTCCGGAGCCGCCAGAAACACAAATTACCCGTCCCCGTTTCCCTCGGGGTTCTAAGGGATGGGCCGAGCGCCTCCGTCGGGGCGCTCACGTGGAGAGCGGCCCCGCAGGGTTGCGCTTTCGCGATAACGGTTCGGCCTTTTAGCGGCGGCAGGCACGTTCTTTCATAGCGCACTGATAAGGATTTACCCCCGATTCCCGCCCGTCGGACGTCGAATCGACCGCAACACCCATAGAATCTAATAGGAGAGTTCCCTGATGCCCGATCTGAAGACCGCCACACAATCCGCCGCCGCACCGAGCGCGCCTACAAAAAAGAAGTCACCCGGACTCTCCTTTCGTCGTCTCTTCACCAAACCGGGCGTCTCTCCGTATGACGAAGTTGAGTGGGAACTCCGCACGGCCGCGATCACCGACAGCCAAGGCAACATCATCTTCGAGCAGAAGGATGTTGAAATCCCCAAAGACTGGTCGATGACTGCCACGAACATCGTGGCCAGCAAATATCTGCACGGCAAGATCGGCACGCCGGAGCGCGAAACCGGAGTCCGCCAACTCGTCTCTCGCGTAGCAGAAACCATTCGCGACTGGGGCACAGCGCAGGGCTACTTCCGCACTCATGAAGACGCCGCCACCTTCCACGACGAACTCGTACACATCCTCGTCCGCCAATATGCGGCATTCAACTCGCCAGTCTGGTTCAACGTAGGATGCGACCGCATCGAGCCCAATTCCGACGGCCAGAACTGGCATTGGAACCAGCAAACGCAGCAAGTCGAATTCGGTGTCACCGGATACAGCAAGCCCCAATGCTCCGCCTGCTTCATCAACTCGGTGAAAGATTCGCTCGACTCGATTTTGACGCTCGCCAAGACCGAAGGCATGCTCTTCAAGTGGGGTAGCGGCACGGGAACGAACCTTTCACCTCTGCGCGGATCGAGCGAAACGCTCTCTGGCGGAGGCACAGCCAGCGGCCCGCTCAGCTTCATGAAAGGATTCGATGCCTTCGCTGGCGTCATCAAGTCCGGAGGCAAAACCCGCCGTGCGGCCAAGATGGTCATCCTCAACGTCGATCATCCCGACATCATGGACTTCGTCGAGTGCAAGATGAAGGAAGAGGCGAAGGCGCACGCACTCGTCTCCGTGGGATACGACGGCTCTCATCCCGACTCCGACGCCTACAGCTCCATCTTTTTCCAGAATGCTAACAATTCTGTGCGCGTCACCGACGACTTCATGTACGCGGTCGTCCGCGATACCGAGTTCTCGACCCGCGCCGTGACCGACGGATCTGTGGTAAAGACCTACAAAGCAAAAGAACTTTTGCACAAGATCTCTGAGGCCACGTGGCACTGCGGCGACCCTGGTATGCAGTACGACACCACGGTAAACCGCTGGCACACCTCGAAGAATACGGCTCGCATCAACGCCTCGAATCCGTGCAGCGAGTACATGTTCCTCGATGATTCGGCCTGCAACCTGGCTAGCCTCAACCTGCTGAAGTTCGCGCCCAACGGAACGTTCGACGTGGACGCGTATCGCCATGCGGTCGACATCCTGATCACTGCGCAGGAAATCCTGGTAGACAACGCTGGATATCCCACACAAGCGATCATGGCCAACTCGCACGACTATCGTCCGCTGGGCTTGGGATATGCGAACCTGGGCGCGCTGTTGATGGCCGCCGGTCTTCCCTACGACAGCGATGCCGGACGCGACTACGCCGCTTGCGTCACAGCAATTATGTGCGGCGAAGCGTATTTGCAATCCAGCCGCATCGCCGAACAATGCGAGCCGCTCGTCCCCGCCACTGAACCCACGCGCAAGAACCTATCCGAAACAAATCTAGGCGCGCGTGTGGGGACGGACGCATTCGTCCGTCCAACGAGCGAAGCGAGCGCTCCCGCCACCATGCCCGGAGGAGCCTGCCCCGGCTGGTACATCAACCGCGAGCCATTCCTCGACGTGATCCGCATGCACCGCGCCAGCGTGAATGGCATTAACAAGCACAATGTACCGAGCAGCATCTATGAAGCCAGCAAGGCCTGCTGGGACGAAGCTCTCGCGCATGGCGAAAAGCACGGCTACCGCAACTCCCAGGTCACTGTGCTCGCTCCCACTGGCACCATCGGCTTCATGATGGACTGCGACACCACGGGCATTGAGCCCGATCTGGCGCTGGTGAAGTACAAGAAGCTCGTCGGCGGCGGCATGATCAAGATCGTCAACAACACCGTGCCCACCGCGCTCTTCAAGCTCGGATACACGCACGAGCAGACCGATGCGATCGTCAGCTACATCGACGCGACCGGCACTATTGAAGGCGCTCCGCATGTTAAAGACGACGACCTCGCCGTCTTCGATTGCTCCTTCAAGCCGGCCAAGGGTACGCGCTCCATCCACTACACCGGACATCTGCGCATGATGGCCGCGGCTCAGCCCTTCATCTCCGGCGCCATCTCGAAGACCGTCAATCTTCCCGAGAACGCCACGATCGAAGACATCATGGACGCCTACCTCCAGGCCTGGAAGCTCGGCCTGAAGGCAGTCGCCATTTACCGCGACGGCTGCAAGAAGAGCCAGCCTCTCAGCGCAGCCGGAACCAAGACGGCGAACTCCACCAAAGATGACGCACGCATAGCCGCCGCACCGCAGGTCGAAGAAGAGGACATGAACGCTCCTCCGCGGGCGGTGCGCCACAAGCTGCAGGAAGAGCGCGCCTCGATCACGCACAAATTCAAAGTCGGAGACCACGAGGGATACATCACCGTCGGCCTTTATCCCAACGGAGATCCCGGCGAACTCTTCATCACCATGGCGAAAGAAGGATCCACGGTGAGCGGCCTGGTCGATAGCTTCGCGCTGGCCGTTTCGATTGCGCTGCAACACGGCGTGCCGTTGAAACTATTCTGCGAGAAGTTCGCGCACACCCGCTTCGAGCCCAGCGGATGGTCCGGCAATCCCGACATCGGATACGCCAAGAGCATCATGGATTACATCTTCCGCTGGCTCCAGTTGCGATTCCTGACGGGCCAGCAGCAGATGCTGTTCGAAAACCTGCGACTGCGTTCTGCGCCAGCCAACCAGTTGCCGGAAGCCGCAGACGTCGAGACACCCGCGAGTCCCCGGCAAACCAGCGACCAACGGCCATTGTCAGGTTCCGTGCATGCAGCCGATGCACTCTCAAACATCGTCGACCTCGGGGATGCCCCAAGCTGCAGCTTCTGCGGCAGCATCATGACGAGAAACGGCAGCTGCTACCGATGCATGAGCTGCGGCAGCACCAGCGGCTGCAGCTAGAAAGATTCATTGTGTTGTGTGGGACGGGGCGCCCACGCCGGCCTTGGTTTTGATGGATGTTTTTTGAACCGTCATCCTGAGGCGCGTTCTGTGCGCCTCAGGATCTATGCATTCTGATGAAAGCCAAAACTCAGTTCGCGGCCAGGTCTTGAAAGGGCACGGCTCCAGCCGTGCCGTAAACGAGAACCAATCCTCACCGGGTTTAACCGCTGAGGCCAACAATCCGTAAGCAGTCGAGTAGACGCAAGCTGTGAGGGGGCACGGCAAACGCCGTGCCCTTTTCATTGCTCAGGAGGAGGATGACTTTTATGCTCAATTTCTTTTCCGCATTTGCGTCGGATGTATTCCGGCCGCTGGCAACACTACTGATTCCAGGTGCGATCGGTATAACGACGTGGTTCATTGCTCTACTCTGGAAGTTTCCAGAGTTGAGACGTCTTGTATCAGCGAATCATACCGAAAGCGGCCTCGCTCTGTTTATTGCAATGGTATTCGCGGGAATGGTATTCGACGACTTCGGAGCGCGATGGGAAGTGCTACTGGATCGTTGGGCGGATCAGCGCACTGATGGAAAACACACGACAAACTGGAACTCCTACCTGCAGATTGCCTTTAAATCGGATCCGATTGGAAGACGCTATGCGCGAGCGCTTGTCTTGAGGCTCAAATTCGAACTTGGGGTGGTGTTCGGAATGATCAGCGCTTTGATTGGTCTGAGTTGGCTCGCCTGGCTCGGATTGGGCTACTGGACGGTGTTCGTGTGCTCATCACTCTGCGTGCTATTCGTTGGATGGGCTCTCGTAGAGGCGGCCGCAACACACAAAGTGTTGTCACAGACTCGTGAAGCTCTTCTCGGCAACATCAGAATCATCGAGTAGGCGAAAGATCGGGTGTCGGCACGCCCTTCGGGTTTCCTCGTTAAAACCGTGCGGATTCTTGTCTTGCGAGCTGCTCCTAATCCCCTGCCACCGCGAGTTGCGTTGCGGGGTCCAAAGCAGCGAGAGCACTCTGGATTTCTTCGTTTATTTCTGATTCCTCGACTCTGCTTTCCAGGATGATTGGTGCGTCAACCGGAACAAGGTGGGACACTCTCTGGAATGCGATGATCGATTCCAGACTCAGGCAATCATGTTTGCTTTGCGTATTCACTTCGCTGACGTGCAGTTGTCTGATCCGGTCGCGGAAAGACTGAAGTATCGCCGAGGCTTCGCTCATCGTAGGGTCTACCTGGCGGGCGTGACCAATGTCGAAGCAGAAGAACGCATTGGGGAGCGTTTCGAAAATGCAGTCAAGGTCGCTGGCTGTCTGTCCGATTGGTTTCCTTTTGTCCATGTTCTCGATGCAAAGATGCTGGCCGAGGCGAGCCCACTCCCGCGGGTGGGACATCGCATCGGGATGCACAATGATTGGCCATTCACGAAGCGCCACCTGTTCAAGGAGCCTCAACACATCGGCCTCAAACACGGGCTCAATCGCACTGGGCGCGTGAAATGAAACGTACCGAAAGTTGCTTAAGTCAAGATGATCGAGTTGGGCTACCAGCGGGCCGAGCTCTTCCTGCCGCAGTGCAGACAACTCCACCGCCGAGCAGTTCTTCCCCGCCAACATTTGCAGTGCCGCCTGAAAATCTCCGAGCGCCAATGCACCAGTTGAGAACCCAACGTACCTCATTTAGAAGACTCCATATTTGCGGGTGAGTGGCGCGACTCTAGGATTCACGAAGAAGATGTGATCCAAAGCATTTTCAAAAACCCTGCTCATGTCTCTGACCCTTCGAAACGTGGCATTCGTCCGAGAGTCAGAAGCGTGAAGTCCTTTGAGTGCATTACGGGACTCCTGATCGTTGAGAAGGTCCAGGAACTCAGCATAAGCTCCAAACAGTTGTTTGCCGGTTGTATCAGGGACCCCATACAGCTCAATCGACTTTGCCAGAATTTCCAGCGGAGTCATTCTCACTCGATCTCTGATGTGGTTGACCAGTTTCAGCTTTATAGCATCTTTGTCGGTGGAAATCTGGCCGTTTAGATCGGTGTCGAGAGTGGCGCTAAAGCAGACCAGCAGCCCGGAGGCAAAGATCAGTTTTCTTGACATTCGCAATTTAGCATTGCGCAGTCCCCACCCTTCGCCCGCGCGGTCTCTTTGCTTGCTTGCAAAATCGACGGCCATTGTCCGCCAGAATCGAACGATGTCGTTCAAGAGAAAACGAGGGACGCGATAACTCTTGCAGTCGCGAGTCAGTGGATGAACGTCTTCTTCTAGGTAGCGGTTTATGACGGCACGGATGACGCGCTCGTATGCTTCTGTCCTTCTGCCGATCGGACTAGACTCCAGCAACAGCAAGATACGCTGCGTGGTGTTCTTGTTCGTGTCAAACTGGCCGCCAATTTGGTGAATGATGTCATGGCTAAAAGCCATGTTCCCAAAGATTCCAGTTGGGCCTGGTTCCACATATCCCGCTTCTTTAAGATGCTTTTGGATCTCCTGGCTGATTTTCAGGTGATCGGAATTAGCGCCACCGTCGATCAAGTAGGTCCAATCTAGGTCACTCTTGGATGTCCACTCTTCCCTCGCAAGGGAGCCGAACACAACCAAGCTCGTGTCTTCCGATGCGTATTTCCCACTTTTGGTGGAAAGAAGCGCGTCCAAGTCTTCTCGGACTGTTATCGACACTTGGCGAGCTTCACGCAGCGGGTCTAGAGCAAGGAGGTTCGACGACGCGGAGGCGGTCGACTTGGCGTCGGGCATTGAGCCTTATTCTAGCAACGTTTTGCGCGACCGCGAGGCGTGGGCACCTTCGCTGGCAATCCCTGCGCACTCAATCCTCACTGACATAGTCGAAAAATGAACGGGGGCTGGCCCAGACTTCGTTGGGAGCGCCTACAAACTGGCTGCCCCACGCTCCGCGATTTTCGAAGCATGGGCATTCCTGCTGCTGAGGGCTTGAGATTTCATTCCGCCGAAAGGTGAGATGCCGTTTGCGAGTGGCCCAACGCTTCGGGTTCTTGGCAGGGTGGGAGCCGTGGGACCTGTGCACCTGACGTTGGCGACTCGACAACTCCCATCTGTTTCACGCCAGCTTCAACTCAAGGATCCGCAGCGCTTCCAGAAATGTGGAATCATCTCTCACAATAGCTTCCGAACTCGCGCGCGAAAGACGGAACGGCTCGAACAGCGCCCAGTTTTCTAGATCATGTCCATGGCGTGAACGGTAATAGACCCCGTCGAATTTCTTGCTCCACGCTTCCAAAGATGCCAGTTGTGTCAGGCGACGCGGCGCACTGCTTTGCAACACGGATGCATCCACATCATGCGAGCCCAGGAGCAGGCATTCTCGCTCCGACAGGGAACCGGGGACGGAACATTCGCCGGACTTCAAATTCAAGGGCGACACACCTCATCCGCCAAGCTTTGACTTCCATAACACTTCCCCGCTGTTTAGTTATCCCCTCTCTTTTCTTTAGCTTAGCGTTCATTTTTTTCTTGTAAGTTGCCATACTTTCGCTGGAGAATCCGGAGCCATCAGCGTCACCTCGAACCAAAGACGTGCGGTTGGTGACCATAGAAGAACACTCGCATCCGAGTGGAAGGAGTCTTGATGCGCTCAGCTTCATCTGCAGTTACTCGCCTGTTCGGGTTTCTGTTGGCGATGAGTATGCTCGCTTTTGCCCAGTCAGGTACGACATCTCTACGCGGAACTGTCACCGATCCGAGTTCGGCCACGGTCTCGGGAGCCAACGTAACGCTCGCCAGCCCGGAACGCGGATTTGCGCGTACGGTCACAACCAACTCCACAGGCAATTATGAGTTTCTGCAGTTGCAGCCGGGGACCTACGACCTTAAAGTCGAAATGTCGGGCTTCCGCACATCGGAGCAGAAGCAGATTCAGTTGCTCGTTGACACGCCGGCCAGTGTCAACATGAAACTCGATGTGGGATCCACAAACGAGACCGTCGAGGTCACCGGCGAAGCGCCCGTCATCAATACCACAGACGCGTCCGTGGGCAACGCTTTCAGTGAGGCTCAGGTTAAGTCGCTGCCGATGGAAGGCAGAAACGTTCCAGATCTGCTTTCGCTGCAGGCCGGCGTCGCATATACAGGCAACCGAACCGATATCGACAGGACGGTCGACACCCGTAGCGGCGCCGTGAACGGCGCGCGCAGCGATCAAAGCAACATCACGCTCGACGGTGTGGACGTCAATGACAACGCGGCCGGCGACGCCTTCGCCTCCGTACTTCCGATCACCGCCGATTCCGTGCAGGAATTTCGGGTTACCACCAGCAACTACAACGCGGATGAAGGACGCTCTTCGGGCGCCCAGGTTTCTCTGGTGACCAAAAGCGGCACCAACAATTTCCATGGTGCTCTTTACGAATATCACCGCAACACCATCACCAGCGCCAACGATTACTTCGTCAAGCAGTCCCAACTCGCCTCAGGGCAAGAGAATCGTGCTCCGAAACTGATCCGCAACATTTTTGGCGCGGCGGTGGGTGGGCCAATCATCAAGAACCGGCTTTTCTTCTTTGCCAATTACGAAGGTGCGCGGCAGCGCGAAGAAAACAGTGCATTGCGGGTGGTGCCTACGGACGCATTGCGCGACGGCGTAATGATGTATCAGTGTAGCGATCCCAGCTCATGTCCGGCGTCGACTGTTCAAGGGGTCAGCCAACAGTCATATCCGGTTCCCGCGGGCTACTTTGGGCTCTCACCCACCGATCTCATCACGATGGATCCCGTGACCCAAGCCGCCAAAGGTCCCAACCCCGTGATGCTTGCCTACTTCCAGGGATTCCCTCATCCGAACGACAGTTCGGTGGGCTACGGCGTCAATTTTTCGGGATTCCGCTTCAAGGGCCCGATTACCAAAAACAACGACTGGTACATTGCGCGTGTCGACTACAAGCTAAATGCCAGCGGTACTCATTCGCTGTACTGGCGGGGCGGGCTACGGAATGACACACTAAGTAACGTTCCCTATTTGCCCGGCACGGCGCCGCTGCAGAATTTCGTCGACTACAGCAAAGGGTTCGCGCTCGGCTATTCCGCCACGCTCAGCAACACTCTCCTCAATACCTTCCGCTGGGGTTATACGCGGCAGAGCCTGGGCACTCTCGGGAACAATGACAACCAGCCTTTCATCTTCTTCCGTACGCTGAATAACAATGAGTCGGGAGATGGGTCCGATCTCGCCGTTGCGCGCAGTTCGAACTTCCAGCTTCCCATCCACAACTTCATCGATGACTTATCATGGTCGAGAGGAAAACACACACTGCAGTTCGGGGCGAATATAGGCTTCGCCCGTCAGGCACAAGCAAGCTTTGTGAATTCCTTCAGTCAGGGCGTGACCAATGCCTCGTGGCTCGACGTGGGCGGCATGGCGACCACAGGTCAGAAAGATCACATGGACCCGGGAGCCTGGGGCTTCCCTGGAGTCTCTGACGATTTTGCCCAGGGTTACGACTATCCGCTGGCTGCTCTACTCGGCATGGTCACCGAGGTCGATGCGCAGTACAATTTCCAGCGCTCGGGAGCCGCATTGTCTGAAGGCGATGCCGTGAAACGGCGCTTTGCCCAGAACTACTACGAGTTTTATGGCCAGGATACGTGGAAAGTGCGGCCGAATCTCACGGTCACATTCGGACTTCGTTACTCTCTCTTTTCTCCTCCCTGGGAGACGAACGGACTCCAAGTTGCCCCGACCATCAGCTTGAGTGATTGGTTCAACCAGCGCCGCGAAGGGATGCTACAGGGGATACCCTCCAACCAAACTCCGCTGCTCTCATTTGATCTTGCCGGTCCGGCCAACGGTAAGGCGGGGTTCTACCACTGGGACAAAAAGAATTTTGCACCGCGATTCGCGATTGCCTGGAGTCCTGAGCCCAATACCTCCATACGCGCCGGCTTCGGCATGGCCTACGATCACCTCGGTCAAACCTTGCTGAGCACTTTCGATCAGCAAGGATCGTTTGGCATGTCGACCAGCCTGAGCAATCTCGGCGGCCACCAGACGCTCGAAAGTGCGCCCCGTCTCACAGACCTCAACACAATCCCCACCACCGACTACAACGGAGATCAAATCTTCTCTCCCAGCCCGGGCGGGCAGTTTCCCACCCAGTTCCCACCCGATGCATTTCAGGTCTATTGGGGAATGGATGACAGGTTGAGAACACCATATTCCTACATGCTGGACTTCTCCGTCGGACACCAGCTGCCACACGGCTTCGCAGTCCAGGCGACCTACGTGGGACGACTTGCCCGCCGTCTCTTAACCCAAACCGACATGGCCATGCCGCTGGACCTTGTAGATCCCAGCTCTGGCCTGGATTACTTCAAGGCGATCCGCCCGCTTTCTGAGGCCGCCCGCAATGGTGTGGCCAGCGACCAGTTCGATCCATCTAGCATTGGCGCGGCAGCGCAGTATTGGGCGAACGTCATTCAGCCCTTGCAGCCGGGTGGAATGTACACCATGTCGAACTGCACGAGTACAGGGAATCCAATGGCCACCGCAAGCGCAGCTCAGGCCGTTTACGACCTGAACTGTCCTTTCGTCGGAACCGTGGGAGAAACAACCACGATCCAGGCTCTGGATCAGGGCGGCATCCAGGATTTCAACAATCCGAGCGTCTTCTATCAAGGCATCGGCGCCGATGAACCAAATGCCGGTACACAAACTCCATATACTTTCCTGAGCCCGCAGTTCGCCTCCCTCTACGCATGGAGATCAAACAGCAATTCCACCTACCACGCGCTGCAACTCAACTTGCGCAGGGCCATGTCGCATGGCGTACAGTTTGACTTCAACTACACCTTCTCGAAGTCAATCGACTTAGCTTCCGACGCGCAACGCATTCAGGGCACGACCGGAGGTTTGGGAGGACAGGTCATCAACGTTTGGGACCCGAATCAGCATCGCGGTGTCTCAGACTTCGATACCACTCACCAATTCAACGCGAACTGGATCGCCGAATTGCCGGTCGGACGCGGAAAGATGCTGGGCCGCGATGCGGGAGGAGTCCTGAACGCCGTCATCGGTGGTTGGGAGCTGTCCGGAGTCGCCCGTTGGACCAGCGGTTTCCCCGTAAGCGTCTCGAACGGCGCCAATTGGCCTACCAACTGGGAGCTCAGCGGATTCGCCCAAACCATCGGACAGCCAAAGGTCCACAAAACTGTCGCGCCCGATGGAAGCATAAACCTGTTCGCGGATCCCCAAGGTGCCAACGGAATCGGCGCTTTTCGCGCACTTTTCCCCGGCGAGAGCGGCCAACGCAACACACTGCGTGGCGACGGCTTTGCCGGCCTCGACCTGGGACTGAGCAAGCTGTGGCAGGTGCGTGAGTCCCAGGCCCTCCGGTTTCGTTGGGAAGTCTTCAATGTGTTGAACCTGAATCGGTTCAACGTGCAATCCCTCTCACTATCTCTTACCAACGCGAGTACATTTGGCAACTACAGCCGCCTGCTTACGAGTCCACGCGTAATGCAGTTTGCGCTGCGGTACGAGTTCTAACCATTCAGTCGGCGGCTGCCATCATCTCCGGCCGCCGCCGAGTTTTCCAGTCCTTTGGCGAGGCCGTCTGTCGCCGCGATCATTCGATGTTACGATCTCCCGATGCGAAGCCTCGGTTTCATTCTCCTCTCCTGCCTGATGCTTCCGATCGCACAACGATCTTCCGAAGATCCACTCGAGCACTTGCCCGCCAACGTCGAAGTACTCACACGCTTTGGCGAGCGCGCCGATATCTCTCCCGACAACCAGCGTGTGGCGTTTATGGCGAAGAGTTTCGGTGATGCCATGGTGATTGATCTCAAGTCGCGGGTGATTCAATGCCTCACTTGCAATGTCCCGGCGGCCGTTTTCCTTCGCGTGATGCACCTGGTCACCGGAGACTACATGCTCATCGGTCCCGACCACTTTGAAGATATCCATTCCAGCCGCACGCGCGACAACGAGCTTTGGTTTCTTGGCAAGGAGCGCGGATCGAAGCCCGTCAAGCTCGGGCAAAAGATGAGCGAAGGCGCGGCCATCTCCAAAAAGACTCTGAAGATCGCATTCTCACAGACTTCCGAGCAGTCGTCCGACCTTGCGCCTGAGGCCTCTCGCCTGATTGTGGCCGATCTTGACTTATCCGGCACGCCGCACCTGATTAACCGGAAGACTGTCTACGAGAGCAAGGATCGAAGTTGCACCCTCGAAGCCCAGGATTTTTACGATGATGATCGAAAGATGACTTTCACCTGTTACGAACCTGAAGGCAAGGCGTCAGTCATGGGAATCGATTTGCGCACGGGCGAAGTAACGAACTTTTCCAGAGCTCCCGGCACGTATAACGAGCCTGAAGGAATCTTTCCCGATGGGCTTTACTCCGCGGTGGAAGCGGATCGCCAGTGCGAACAACTCGGCGGACAGCGCGGTTCGGGAAACATCGATATCTGGAAGCTCCGCCTCGATGGAAGCGGAAAGGATTTTACCCGTCTGACGCACTTCAACGACTACGTGGGCGGAAAGGCCTCCAACCCCGTGATCTCAACCGACGACCGATTCATGGCTTTCCAGACCGCGCGTACCACGGATCCCGCGGGCGTGGGATACGGAATCCTGCTCTACTGGTTCAGTCGTTAGATGGTTTTTACGCGAGTCTAGAAGCGCGCTAGCTCCCCCACCACTCTTACCTTCCCTTGTTCGCATTTTGTAAAACTTCTCTCTGCAGGTTGCAAAATGTCTTCGCCTCATGCACAGTTATTAACCAAACACAAAAAGCCACTCGTCTCGTACCTTTCCCCCAACAGTTCCACGGAACGACCGCAGCAGAAATCTGTCTGGGAGTGAATCATGCCCGCTGGACTCGACAAACTTCGGCATATTGTTGTCCTGATGATGGAGAACCGTTCCTTCGATCACATGCTGGGATCGCTGAAGGCGGTCAATCCCAAGATTGATGGCATTGACGCCAACGCGTTCACCAATCCCGACAACAGTGGCAATCCGGTCAAGCCTCTGCCCAACGCGCAGTTCCAGGCACAACTGCAGCCCGACCCCGATCATCACTTCCCTGCAGTCGATCTTCAGATTTTTGGCGGCAACACCGGCGCAGGCCGCCAGCCAAACATGCAGGGGTTTGTGAAGAGCTACTTCAACCAGCAGCGCGACGCCAAGCACTCGCAGATGATCATGTACTACTTCCCGCAAGCGAAGCTGCCGGTGCTAACTACGCTCGCGCTCGAGTTTGCCGTCTTCAACCGATGGTTCGCCTCGATCCCCGGGCCGACGATTTGCAACCGTGCCTTCGCGCATTACGGAACGTCGTTCGGCCGCGTGGACCTGAATCCGATCTATCCGCCGGGAACAATTAAGAGCATTTACTCGCGGATGATCAACGCCAATCCGAAGCGCACGGCCAAGGTCTATTACTACGACACAACCAGCTCCACCATGGAGGTCGCAAACCTGCTGCAGAACCAGCCGGAGTTGTTCGGAACCTACGGCCAGTTCCTCAGCGACTGCAAGCATGGAGACCTCCCGGACTATTCGTTCATCGAGCCGAATTACAGCGATCATCAGGGAGATAGCGGTGAGGAGGTCGCCAACGATCAACACCCAGACCACAACGTGCAGGCTGGCGAGGTGTTCATGGCGTCCATTTATCAGGCAATCAAGAACAATCCTCAGTTGTGGGAAACCACAGCACTGCTGATTACGTACGACGAGCACGGAGGAATCTTCGATCACGTTCCCCCGCCGTCGTGCCCGAAGGACATTTTTACTGCCGACGGGAATGCTACCGGAACTGGCGTCCCGTTTCAGTTCGATCGGTTCGGGGTACGCGTGCCAACAATTCTGGTCTCTCCATGGATTCGGAAAGGAACAGTCGACGACCGCGTCTTCGATCACGCTTCGATTCCGGCGACAGTCACGAAATTCTTCCTGGGAGACTGGTCCCCGCGTTCTCCGCGGGAAACCAGCGCCGACATCTTCATTGAGCCCCAGGGAGCGGCAGTCGATCCCGCGCGGAACGTGCTTTCGCTCGACACCATGCGGACGGACTGTCCGGACTTCGACGTCTAGATTCCAACCCTGACAACGTGCGGCGCCGCCGCAGAAAAGGAGATCTCATCATGGTTCTTGTTCGCGTACCCAAGCCGCCGAAGAGCGCGTACGACCCGAACCGTCCCATGTCGTCGTTGCTGCGGTCGCAGGTCGATCACCTGCAAGAGGCGGAAGCCAAGCTTCCCTTGCAGTACTGCAGCCGCCTTTACGCGAAGGCGATCAGGACGGAAGCAGAAGCGGCTCGCTACATTCGCGAGGTGACGGAGGGCATCCACCGCGCGCATGAAGATGCCGCAAGGTCGCGGAAAGTTGGTAAAGCCCCGGCGCGCAGGCGTGTCATCGAGATCGCAGCCGTGGCCGATGAACGCCCACACGCGCGCGCACGCAAGCGTCGCGCTGCAAAAGGGAAGAAGACTAGCGCCAAAAAGAAACGGAAGAAATAACGGAGGCTGCGAATGCGATGGATTGCGGTGGTTCTGCTGGCGCTTATGTCAACGCTGGCCGTCGGGCAGGAAAGCTGGGTTCATGCGGACTTTCGTCGCGAAAGCGAACGCGTTCGGGATGCCTGCTCGTTTTACAGCTTCATGAGTGTCGGCGAATGTGCCTATACCGTATTTACCGATCATCCGATGCACATCTCCGCAGGCAGCATGCCTCCGCAAAACGGATTCGGACTGGGCCTGGCGTATGTTGCCGCCCGAAACACGGAGAACTGGCGCTTGAGTTGGAACATCGATGCCGTAGGCGCCACGAGCGGATCATGGCGCGCCGGCGGATATCTCAAGCTGATTCACACTCCAGAGCAGACCATTCACGTGAGCACTCCGGCGCCCGGGAGCCAGCCGGCGCAACACCAGGTGCGGGTTCATCCCTCCACCGTGTACAACCTTTACGCTCAGACGATCTCGCTCAACAAGCTGAACTACTTTGGCCTGGGAAATGATTCTTCTCTGCTCGACGCCTCAGTCTTTGGCATGTCGCAGACCATCGTCGGCGCGAATGTCACCAAGCCGGTATTCGAGCTGCCTTCGATCAACAGGCTGAATCTCTCGCTATTCGGTGAAATGAATGGACGATTCGTCGATGTCCGAGGAGCGAGCAGCGGGTCAGTCGCTTCTATTCAGCTCCTCTATAACGACGCCACTGCGCCCGGTCTGAGCAGCCAACCCGGGTTTCTGCAGTTCGGCGAAGGCGTGCGCATCAAGCCAGTCATCGGAGATCATCTGGAACTGAATTACTCCGGCAAATTAGAGGAGTTCATCGCACCATCGAACTCACAGAACACCTTTGAGCGCTGGACCGTGGACCTGAATCACACGTTTTATCTTTACGGCTATACCGAGTCGGGACCGAAGACGACCAACATGACCGGACCCGACGAGTGCGCGCCCTCCGGCCAAAAATGTCCTGAGGTGTCCCGTTCACGAAACCTGAATGGATCGATCGGATTCCGCCTGCTGCTTGCCGAATCGATGAACTCAGTGTCCAAGGTCCCGTTCTATTTTCAGCCGACGCTTGGCGGACAGGACATCGACAGCAATCTCGCTCTCCCCAGCTATCAGGATTACCGCTTCCGAGCGCCGAATCTTCTCCTGCTGCAGGAACATTTCGAGCACTCGCTCTGGGGACCATTGGGCGTGAAGTTCCAAGCCGACCAAGGCCGCGTCGCGGTTTCGCGCGGCGACTTGGGCTTCAACCACTTGAGGCATAGCTACGCGGCCGGACTCACGTTGAGAGCCGGTGCCTTCCCCATGGTCTCGATGATGTTCGCGTGGGGCGGAGCCGAGGGACATCACAATATCTTCAACATGAATACGTCGCTCTTGGGCGGGTCAGCACGTCCTTCATTGGACTAGGCCGATCCGCGGCGGCATTGTGAAAAGCCTCTCTTTACTTCCATCGAACCCGAATCTAGACTGGCGCGTCATGATCAATCGCCGCCGCTTTGTTCAGAACGCTGCCGCCGTGTCCACCGGGCTTGCTCTCGCCCCTCACGCTCGTTTGCTGGCGCAGGCAGGGTCCGTCACTTATCGCAATCCGATTCTCGGCGGCGACCATCCTGACGCCAGCCCCATTCGCGTCGGCGACGATTTCTATCTCACGCACTCCAGCTTCGATTACGCTCCCGGATTGCTGATCTGGCACTCGCGCGATCTCATCAACTGGCGACCGGTCGCGGCGGCGCTTCACACTTATCACGGAAGCGTGTGGGCTCCGTATCTATGCGAGTATGAGCGCCGCTACTACATCTACTTTCCGGCCGACAATCGGCTGCGCGTTGTTCACGCCGATCACCCTACTGGACCGTGGAGCGATCCGGTTGACCTCGGCATCAACTCGATTGATCCCGCGCATATCGGCGAGAACGGACGGCGCTTCCTTTATATGGCGGGAGGGCAGATGGCCGAACTCACCGCCGACGGGCTCGCCGTGAAGGCTGCTCCGCGTGTCGCGTTCGAGCCTTGGCCCGTGCCCACGCCGCCACGCATGGAGTGCACGTGCCTTGAAGCACCGAAGCTGCTTCAGCGCAACGGCTACTTCTATCTGACTGTCGCTGAGGGAGGCACCGCCGGACCGGCTACCAGCCACTCCGTCGTCAGTGCGCGTAGCCGCCACGCCGAAGGCCCGTGGGAGCTCTCGCCGTACAACCCGATCGTGCGCACGCGCTCGCGCGACGATCGCTGGATGAGCGTGGGACATGGCCGCCTCGTCGATACTCCGGACGGCAAGTGGTACATGACCGTCCACTCCTACGAGAACGGCTATCGCACGTTGGGAAGGCAGTTGCTATTGCTTCCCATCGAGTGGGCGTCCGACGGTTGGTACCGCGTGCCCGAAGGCATCACTGCAGATTCGGCGATTCCCATGCCGATTGCGGGCGCAAACCAACAGCCGCTTCTCGATCCTTCGGACGATTTCAAATCACGGGAACTGGGCTTGCAGTGGGGGTTCTGGCACGAATACGACGCAACGCGATTCACAACCGGCAACGGCGCGCTCACGCTCGCCGCACGCGGCAAGTCTCTTGTCGACAGCCCGGTCCTGAGCACTCCGGTTGGCGGGCACTCGTACACTGTCGAAGTCGATCTCGAAGTTGAGCCGGGGTGTGAGGCGGGGCTGCTGCTCTTCTACAACCCCGATCATGCCACGGGCATTCTGCTGAATCAGGACGGCATCGGAGTGCGGATCGCGAACGGCTTCGTCCCAAGCCATCAGGAGAAAGGGACGACACGCGCCGTGCTGCGCGTCGTCAACGACCGCCAGGAAGTGGATTTTTATTTCCGGCTGCCGGGAAAGTCATGGCAGCGCATGCAGGAATCCGCAGAAATCTCGGGAGTGGATCATAACGTCCTCGGCGGATTCCTCGACGTGCGTCCGGCAATATACGCCTGCGGTTCGGGTAAGGCCACGCTGCGCAATTTCCGCTACTGGCCGGAAGGAAAAGTCCCGAGCTAGATAACGTTTTGCAGTTCAGAAACCTCGATCCGAAAAGAAGCAGTCCCACTCTGACGCGAGTGAGACTGCTCGACCTCGATTAGGCTAACGTGTCTGAGCGGTTTCTTTCGCGTTCTGAACTGCATTCACGAAGTCGCGAGCTTCGGCGTTGGGAACCTTTTCGTTTCCCTTCAGTATGTCTCCGAACGAGACTTCCTTGCCATACCAGTTCTTGGTTGCTTTATTGTCCTGCTGCAACTCGGCGCCGTTCAGCGATGCGCCGATGAATGCGCCCTTGCTGCTGGAGTAGGTCAGGATGCCAGCTTTGTATCCTGCATCGGCGGAAGCGGAACGCCCTACTGGACCGGCGGCGGCGGAAACATCCGCGCCCAACTTGACATGGCCCTTCATCAGGCCATTCATGCCCTCTTCATTCATGATGAACATCATAAGATCCGTGCTCTTGCCGCCGATCTGCGGTCCCCAACTGATGCCCGAAACCGAGAACGGGGCGGGGGCGCTCCAGGAGTTGTCGGCCGTGCGGCAGGTCGCGACGCCAGTGCCGTGCTCGCCGCCGACAATGAAGGCTCCTTTGATCAGCTTCGGAATTACCGCCACACACTTCGCGCCTTCGAGAACTTTCGCGGGAACTCCTTTGTCTGGCGATGCGGTCGTAATGTTCTGAACCGTTTCAGTCGCGCGTTGCAGCTCTGAACTTGAGTTCGCATCGTTGTCTTTGTCCTTGGCTTGTGCGAGCGTGAAAAACCCCACGCAGACAATGAGCACAGGAATTGCGAATCTTGGTTTGAATGACATTGTTCGGTTCCTCCTGTAGGTTCGATTCCGGCGGCGCACGGATGGTTTATGGGGAAACCCCGAAGCGGGACTGCGCGCGCTACGGTTAGGACACTAGGGTGAATGGCTGAGCCTTGCGCCAGAACGGCTTGGCCAGAGGCCGACAAAGGAACACAGAGGAAGAACTTACTTCTTCTTCGCCCCTTTTTTATTGGGCACTTTTTGATTGCGCGGCTTCGTTGGAAAGACACGCGCGAAGATCTTATCGACGTTCTTCAGTTGGCGCGGGAGATCGAAGGCGTACTCGATCTGCTTGCGCGGCACTTTTGACGTGATCTCCTTGTCGGCGAGGATCTCGTCATGGAAGTTCAGGCCCTCTTTCCACGACCGCATCGCATGGTCTTGCACGCGCCGGTAGGCGTCTTCACGGGTCATGCCGTTTTCGACAAGGTCCAGCAGAAGCTGGCCGCTGAAGATCAGGCCGCGCGTACTTTCAAGGTTCGCGCGCATGCGCTCGGGATAAACGAACATCGTCTCGATGATGTTCGTAGTTTTTTGCAGCATGTAGTCGATGAGCGTGGTCGAGTCTGGCAGGATCACTCGTTCGACGGACGAGTGGGAAATGTCGCGCTCGTGCCAGAGGGCAACGTTTTCGAATCCGGCTTGGGCATTGGAGCGCACGACCCGCGCGAGTCCGCTGATTTGCTCGCAAGTCACGGGATTGCGCTTGTGCGGCATCGCCGACGATCCCTTTTGCTTTTCGCTGAAGAACTCTTCGGCCTCCCGCACTTCTGTTCGCTGCAGATGGCGGATTTCTGTGGCGATCTTGTCGAGGGTGGAAGCGATTACAGCGAGAGTTGCCAGATAACTCGCGTGACGGTCCCGCTGAATGACCTGAGACGAAATGGCCGCAGCTTTCAAGCCCAGGCGCGCACATATCTTCTCTTCCAGTTCCGGAGTGAGGTGCGCAAATATTCCAACCGCTCCCGAGAATTTGCCAACGCGCATGTCTTCCGCGGCCGCGATGAAGCGCATTATGTTGCGCTGCGTTTCCGAATACCAGTTGGCGATCTTGAATCCGAAGGTGATCGGTTCGGCGTGGATGCCGTGCGTGCGTCCGATCATAGGAGTGTCTTTGAACTCCCACGCGCGGCGCTCCAGCACATCGGAGAGGCGCTGCAGATCCTGTGCGATCACCTGCGATGCCTGGCGAATCAGCAAAGCTTGTGCGGTGTCCACAACATCATTGGACGTGAGTCCGTAGTGAAACCAGCGGGCGTGTGGTCCAACGATTTCGGCAACCGCAGTGGTGAAGGCAATGACATCGTGGCGGACTTCGGCTTCGATTTCGTGGATGCGTTCGACCCGAAAGTCGGCGCGTTCTTTGATTGCCTTGGCGGCTTCCTTGGGAACCTGACCGGCCTCGGCGAGGGTCTTCGTGGCGGCTACTTCGACGGCAAGCCAGGTACGGAAGCGGTTTTCGTCGCTCCAGATGCGGGCCATCTCGGGCCGGGTATAGCGCGGGATCACGTGCGTCTCCTGTCTGACTGGTGGACAGAGGATTCTAAATGGAGGGATCGGAATCCGGCTAGGGCATCTGAATGTGCCGCGGGACAGAACCCTGGAAGCACGAAGGACACTAAGTCACGAAGGAGTTCACACCTTTCACTCTGAGAGACTCAGAGTTCCAGCGAGAAATTCGAGAAAAAAGCCCCCCTTTCCGCATCAGCGGGAAGTGGGGCTCTTCCGCGGCGTGCCCCCTCTGGCATCCGCGGGTTCGCGCATTGGTTTTGGCAGTATATCGCTTCACGATATAATTACAACAGACTATCGCGCCACGATAGAATGAGCGGTATGAGAAAGCTGACGCTGCCCGACTACCAGGCTTTGGCTGAATTCAGGCACCAGATTCGGAAGTTCTTGCACTTCAGCGAGGAGGCGGTACAGAGGGCCGGCATGGAGAAGCAGCAGTATCAATTCCTGCTGGCCATCAAGGGGATGCCGGATGGAATGCGTCCGCGCATCCGCGAACTGGCCCAGCGGATGATGATTCAACATCATAGCGCGGTGGAACTGATCAATCGTATGGAAGCCAAGGGGTATGTGCAGCGCGAAGCGGGAAAGGACGACCGCCGCGAAGTGTTGCTGTCACTGACTCCGAAAGGCGAGCAGGTACTCGGAGATCTGGCGGCGCATCATCGCGAGGAATTGCGGATGGCGGCGCCTGCGCTGATTGCAGCTTTGCGACGCGTAACCATTGCCAAGACAGCCCACAAGGCAAGCAGACGGCTGGAGGTCGCGGCCCACTAAAAATCAGTGTTGCAAGAAAGAGGAACATGGAAGAGTCAAGCGCGAAGGATTCACGACCGAACCCGGCAGACATACAAGCGGTGCCTGTGGCGGCCTCGGCGCTGGCGCCATTATCGCCTCCGCCGCCGGCACAGTTCCGGATCGTCCTCATGTCACTTCTGGCCGCAGCGATTGGATTAATTGCGGGACTCGTTGCCTACATTCTCTACAAGCTCATCGGACTCTTCACCAATCTCTTCTTCTTCCACGAGTGGTCGGCGACATTCCGCAGCGTCGGAGCACATCATCTGGGTGCATGGGTCATCCTGGTTCCTGTCATCGGCGGCCTGATCGTGGGTGTCATGGCGAAGTACGGCTCTCCGAAGATCAAGGGCCATGGCATTCCGGAAGCCATGGAAGCCGTGTTGGTGAACCGCAGCCGCATCGAGCCCAGGGTAGCAATTCTGAAGCCGATATCGGCGGCGATTGCAATCGGCACCGGTGGACCCTTCGGAGCAGAGGGACCCATCATCCAGACGGGAGGGGCATTAGGATCTCTCGTCGGCCAGGTGCTGCACACGACCGCCGTGGAACGGAAGGTGTTGCTGGCATGCGGTGCAGCCGCAGGAATGTCGGCAACCTTCAACACGCCGATCGCCGGCGTCATCCTCGCAATCGAATTGCTGCTGTTCGAGTTCAAATCGAGATCATTCATCCCTTTGGTCATTGCCAGCACGCTCGCGACAGCAGTCCACATGCAACTGCTGGGTTCCGGGGCGATGTTTCAGGTGGGCGTCATGGATTTCGGAATCCCGCACGCTCTGCTGTTTTATCTGGCGCTGGGGCCCCTCTGCGGGTTGGCTGCGGTTGTACTGAGCAAGGTGCTGTACTGGGTGGAAGATTTCTTCGAGGAGCTTCCGTTCGACGAACTGTGGTATCCAGCGCTGGGAGCCCTAGTCTTGGGTGTCATCGGCTACTTCGTGCCTCGCGTCTTTGGCGTGGGATATGACACCATCGGCGACATTCTGAATGGGAACCTGGCGTGGAAGTTGCTGCTGCTAGTGATGGTGGCGAAGTTTGCTGCCCTGGTGATCTCGCTCGGATCAGGGACGTCAGGCGGATTGCTGGCGCCGACGTTCATGTGGAGCGCGGCTATGGGCGGATTGTTCGCAATTGTGGCCAATCGGGTATTTCCGGGCGCTCATCTTTCGCCCGGCGCATTTGCTCTCGTTGCGATGGGCGCGGTATTCGGAGCCGCGTCGCGCGCAACATTCTCGTTCATCATTTTCGCGTTTGAGATTACGCGAGATTACAACTCGGTTCTGCCGCTGATGCTCGTCTCAGTCATCGCAGATGGAGTCGCGATGCTATTCATGCCAAAAAGTTCCATCATGACTGAAAAGCTGGCGCGGCGCGGTCTGCGCGTGCACCAGGACTATGAGGCCGACGCGCTGGCCCAGGCTGCGGTTGGCGAAACGATGGAAAAAGATGCACCCGTGATTGCAGCCGGCACAACGATTGGAGAGCTGTCGGAACGGATCGCTCGTCATGATCCAAAGGTAGCTCGACATGAAGCGCTGCTGATCGTTGATGACACTGGAAGGTTAGCGGGAATCGTCACGCGTGGCGACATCTTGCGTGCGCTGAACAGCGATCCCTCAGGCGCAATCGCAGTGGAAAAGGCGGGCAGTACAAATCTCGTGGTGACATATTCGGACGAGCCGGTTTCCGATGCCGTGGCCAAAATGCTGCGGTTCGACATTGGGCGGCTGCCTGTGGTGGATCGATCGGACGAGCGCAAGATAGTGGGATATCTTGGCCGGGCCTCGATTCTGGCCGCTCGCATGCGAAGGATGCAGGACGAGAATGTTCGTGAGCCGGGATGGATATGGCGGGCTAGAAGGGTTTGACGAAGTCGGGGTACTAACGATCCGGTAGAATGATGAATAGATCGATGGCACTCGGACGAATCGCGTACGCTCTCGCAGTCATCGCAGTGCTCTGCGTGCTGACGGTGTTCTTTTTCCATGCAATTCAGGGTCCCTATTCTGTCGTACACGGGCCGGTGACGGCTCTTCTGTCTGTTCGCGCGGCCAGTGGGTTGCGCAGCGCAATCGTGCATGCCGGCTTGAACGCACTGCGAGTGTGGGCCGGCTTTGCGCTCCTACTCCTATCGTGGGCAGCCGTGTGGATTGTAGATCCCGAGGCGGACCGAATGCCCCGGTCCGGCAGTCACATCCTGCGCTGCTGAATTTTCCTTCCGTAGTCGCTCCTTACCAATGAAGCTTTCCGAAGCCGCCACTGTTTCGCTCAGGCGAGCGTCGGATTGTATTTCGTCTTAACTATGCGCATAGTATCGAGGAGTTGGGTTGTGTTTGGAACGTACGAGGAAGATGTGGCGTTAGCAAGACACTTCAACATTCGCCTGTATTTGCGACAGCAACCGGTGATGCTGGGTGTGTTGTCGGTGCTCGTTGTGATCTTCTTCCTTTTTGTGAGCGGGCTCGCGCGCGCGTACTACGCGCAGAGGCAATCGCTCGGGAACCGCTGGTTCAATCGCGGCATTGCGGATCTTGAGGCGAAACGATTTTCGCCTGCCGTGACGGAATTCAGAACGGCGCTGCTGTACTCACGAGATGATTTCGATTACCAGCTGAATCTGGCTGAGGCGCTGATCGGCCTCAAGCATACAGGCGAAGCCTCCGCATATCTGCTAAACCTCTGGGATCGTGAACCCGACAACGGATTGGTAAATCTGGAACTCGCGCGCATCGCTGCCCAGCAGGGGCAGTTCAAGGAGGCCAGCCATTATTACCACGACGCCGTCTACGCGGCTTGGCCGGCGGGCGAGGAATCAAAGCGCACGCAAGCGCGATTGGAACTTATCGAACTGTTGCTGCGCGCCAACGACAAGACAGAGGCACAGTCTGAGCTGATCTCGTTGTCGGAGAACGTAGGAGACGATCCGGTGCAGCAGCAGCACATCGGAGACTTGTTCGTTCGTGCCCAGGATTATGAACGCGCATTGGTGGCCTACCGCACCAGTCTGAAATCTGACAAGCACAACGAGGCCGATTTGGCTGGCGCCGGATACGCCGCTTTTCAACTCGCCCGCTACGCAGAGGCGCAACAGTATTTGCAAGCCATGGTGGCCGAGAATCCAAAGGACACGGCGAGCGCCGATCTGCTGAAGACTACGGAGATGGTCCTGCACACGGATCCGTACCGGCGTTCTATCACGTCTGTGCAGCGAGCGCGAATCGTGAAGCAGGCATTTGAGATTGCAGGAGAACGGCTTAAGAGCTGCGTGATTCCGAGCAGTGCGCCCACTACCGCCAGTTCGCCTCCTCTGAGCTTGAACGAGGAGTGGGCGGCAGCGAGCCCCAAAGTTACCGAACTGAGACTCCGTGCGAACCCAGATCTGGTGGATTCCACCATGGAGTTGGTATTTCGTATCGAGCGCCAAACTAGCATCTTATGTGGGACTCCGACAGGGGAGGACCTGGCGCTGCTCCTGATCTCCAAATTGCACGAGGGCATGTAAGTGGGTCTGCACGAGCAAGAGAATGTCGCGACCGAAATTGCCGCAGAGGCTAGCGGCCTGCACCAGAGTCCGACTCTGAGCGGACCGCAGCGAAGAGCGCTGTGGCGCGCTGTCTTCCGGGAAGACAGGTTCTTCCTGGTGCTGTCCGTCTTCATCGGAGTATTTTCCGGCCTCGCCGTTGTATGTTTTCGACTTGCGATTGACTGGTCGCGGCTCTACTTGCTGGGAACGGGATCCGTGCTCACCCCAGTGCGGCTGCTGCTGGCACCCACTTTTGCCGGACTTGTCATTGCAGTGCTCGTCATTCACTTTTTCCCGGGCACGCGGGGCAGTGGCGTGAACCAAACGAAAGCGGCGCTGTACATCTACAACGGCAATATTCCGATTCGAACGGCTGTTGGAAAATTTATCACCGCTGCGCTCGCGATTGGATCGGGACATTCCCTGGGACCAGAAGATCCCTCGCTGCAGATTGGAGCTTGTCTGGCCTCGTCACTCGGGCGAAAGATGAGACTGTCGCGCGACCGCATGCGGCTGATCGCACCTGTCGGCGCGGCTGCGGGACTGGCAGCGGCATTCAACGCCCCAATTTCAGCCGTGCTGTTCGTCATTGAAGAAGTAATCGGACGGTGGACCGCGGGGATCCTCGGATCGGTAGTCTTATCGGCCGTTTCCAGCGTGGTGGTCATGCGATGGTTCCTGGGATCGGAGTCGCTGTTCCGCATTCCCGCTGTGCAGTTGAAGCGTCCATCGGAACTACTCGCGTACGCAATCCTGGGTGTGATCGGGGGACTCGCCTCGGTCGCATTTTCCAGCGGCATCGCAACGTTTCGGCCGCTGTGCAAAGGTCTCCCTCGGTGGACACAGTATCTACAGCCGGCGATCGCAGGGCTTCTGATCGGAGTGATTGCGATGCTCGGCGCTCCCCAAGTGATGGGTGCCGGCTACGAATATATCGATCAGGCCATGCACGGGCAGTTCACGTGGGAGTTCCTGGCAATCCTTGCCGGTTTAAAGATCNTGGCGACGCTCTTGTCCTTCGTCAGCGGAACGCCCGGCGGGATGTTCGCACCGACGCTGTTCATCGGTGCCATGCTGGGCGCCGCCGTCGGAGGAGCACAGCATGCTCTCCTGCCTCACTTGACCGGCACGACCGGAACGTACGCCCTCGTTGGAATGGGAGTGCTTTTCGCCGGTTTCCTGCGGGCGCCCATGACATCGGTTTTCATGGTGCTTGAGGTCAGCGGCAATTATTCGATCATCGTGCCGGTCATTGTGGCGAATACATTTGCATATGTGATCTCGCGAGGCTTGCAGCCGACGGCGATTTTTGATCTGCTCACACGGCAGGACGGCCTCGAGTTGCCGTCGATGGAGGAGCAGCGCGAGGAGGGCATTCTGCATGTGGAGGACGCTATGCAGAGGCCGGAAGAGGCTGTACTGGACTCGGAGGAAACGCTTCAGGAGGCATTGAAGCGGACCGACTCCAGCGAGTCCGAGGACTTGCTGGTCCGGATGAGCCCGAGCGGCTGGAGCATCGTCACGCGGCAGCAGCTCCGGACGATGCTGTCGGAGGGAAAAGGCGCAACGAAGCTAGCCTCATTGCTTCCACTACGCTTGATTCCCTACCTGCATCCGGACCATCCGCTGGAGACGGCATTGCGGTATGTGGACCGCTGGCCAGTGGTGCCCGTGGTCAATCGCGCCGATTTCCGGCAATTGGAGGGGGTCATCACGCAGCGCGATGTACTGGAGCGGTATCGAGAGTTTGGAGAAGGGTAAGTACTGGCGCCCATGTGTTCGGTGGTGCAAAACCGATTTGGTCGGAAATCCTGCCGTCCGACGTAGCTTCCATGTTACGTCGGTGCTGTTTCTTTACTTGAAAAACGCAAGCTTTTTTCGTTAAGCTCTTTCCACTCCACGAAGGCAATCTTTAGAGTGAGCTGTACCCATAGGGGCTATGGCGGATGAACTGCTTTATCCCGGAAGTCGTGCCCGGAAGCGGCCGGCGCACTTCCTTGCCAAGCCTGGCTCATTCTGTTGTCGATGCCATTCGTTCGTGATGCCTCAATAACGCTGAAACATTTCCAGTCGCAAAGATGGGGGAAGAGATCATGTCGAGTACGTCAATCAGGTTCTTAGCTCTTAGTGTCCTCGCACTGGCATTGGTGGTGCAGGGATTTGCCCAAGGCGGAGCGACCGGAGCGATCACGGGCACAGTGCAGGATCCGAGCGGCGCGTTTGTTGCGAACGCAGACGTCCGCATCACGAATCAGGAAACAGGTGTATTGGAGCGCTCGGTAAAGACCGGCCCTGACGGCAGCTTCACCGTCCCGCTGATGCCGGTGGGAACATACACCGTGAATATCCAGGCGCCCGGCTTCACGGAGGCGAAGTTCCCGGACATTCTTGTGCGTGTCACTGAAACGACGCGCATGACGACCAAGGTGAGGACGCAGTCTGTGCAGCAGCAGATCGAGGTGCAGGCCGAGGTCCAGACCGTGAATACGACGGATGCGAGCACCGGCCAGGCAATTGAGAGCACGACGATTCGCGCCCTGCCGCTGGCCACGCAGAACTTCCAGCAACTGCTGACGCTTTCCACCGGCGCACAAAGCGACCTGAATGCCGCGGCACAGCTGGGACGAGGAAACGTACGTATCCAGGTAAATGGCCAGCGCGAAGACAACAACAACTACCTCATCGAGGGCGTCAGCGTAACGGATTACAACGTCGCAGAGTTGACGAACACGCCGCTACCGAATCCGGATGTGGTGCAGGAATTCAAGGTGCAGACCTCGTTGTACGATGCCAGCCAGGGACGAAATGGCGGCGGCAACATCAATGCGATCCTGAAGTCGGGGACGAACTCGTTCCATGGCGATGTGTACGAGTTCTTCCGCAATACTGTGCTCGACGCGAACGAATATTTCCTGAAGCAGACAGGATCTCCACGTCCCGTGATCCAGCAGAATATTTTTGGCGGCAGTCTGGGCGGGCCGGTCAGTCCCGGGGGGAAGATGGGGTTCTTCTTCCTGAACTATCAGGGAACACGCCAGCGCAGCGGGGATTCGCCGGGAACGCTGATCAGCACGTTTATACCGTATGTGCCGGCAGCCGATCGCGGGGCGGCCAATGCCGCTCAGCTGGCGGCCGATTTCAATGTGGCAAGCGCTGATCCCGTCGCGGTAAATCTGCTGGCATTCCAAAGCAATCAGTTCGGAGCTCCGGCGAATGGGTATCTATTTCCAATGCCCAACGTTCCTGCGGGGACGGCGCCCGGAACCACGGTGCAATTCACGGTCAGCAAGCCGGGCAAGTTCGTGGACGATCAGTTCACAGCCAACTGGGATAAAGAATTCCGCGATTCGCGGGACTCTCTCGCAGCGAGATTCTTTTACTCGAACTCTGAGCAGGATATTCCCTTCGGAGCAGGAGGGCTGCAGGCTTCGCTAGGGGCGGCGGCAAGCTCGACGGATTTAAACTTCCCTTATCAACTGCCCATTCATGACCGGCTGTTCGTTGCGTCCGAAACACACGTATTCTCGCCAACACTGGTCAATGATTTCCGGTTTGGATTGGTTCATATCAACAACACCGCGGTGAACGTCAATCCGGTGTCTGTTGACGATGTGGGCATCAGCCGGCCTACCGACAATCTCACGAGCAGCATCTATAAATTCACATTCGCCACATCAGGTTTTCAGTTCGGACCGACGCCCCCGGCCAACCAGGCGCAGTCGCAGAACAGTTACAACTTCGTGGACAACCTGAGCTGGGTCAAGGGTCAGCACACGATCACCGTTGGTGGCCAGTACACGCGCGTACGGCTGGATAAGCTTTTCCCCCAGGTATTCAACGGACAGTTGTTTTTTACGAATACCGGACCCACGACGACGGATTTTGCGAACTTTGTAGCTGGCACGCCGCAGTTCAGCTTCGGTGGCGGCGGTGTTTACAATCATAAGTACAAGCAGAGCAATTCCGCAGTCTTCTTGCAGGACGACTGGAAGGCAACCCGCAACCTCACGCTGAACGCAGGGCTGCGCACGGAATTTCTGGGCGCGTGGACCGATGGTAGTTGCCACATCGGCAACATCGAATCGGATCTCACGAACTCGGGAACGTATCCGTTCATTTATCCCCGTTGCGTGAACAAACTCGGAGTTTCCGGCCTCACAGGAAATGCCGCTGGATCGACCTTCAAGAACAATGTTTCGACTGGGTGGGGGCCGCGCGTCGGTTTCGCATGGGATGTCCTCGGCCATCACAACACGACTCTCCGCGGCGGTTATGGTATCTACTACGTGCGCGAAGATGTTGGGGCCGTCGATCAGTTGAGCTTTCAGTCGCCCTTCATCCCCATCGTGTTCTTCGGAACAACGCCGGGATACAATCTCACGAATTTCTTCAACGACACTCCGTCCCTCAATGCGAACGCGGTGCCAGCAGCGGGACAGCTCTCGGGGTTGTGGTTGCCTTGCCTTGCGCAGCTAACCAGCTTTCCCGACACAACCGGAGCGGCCACGTACGGCGGCTGCAGTGGCCCGGGCGTGAACAGCACCCAAAACCTGTTCGTGCTCGAGGTACCGAGACACTTCGTGGTGCCTAACACTCAGCAGTGGAACCTGACCTTGCAGCGCGAATTCGGCAGGAGTTGGGTTGCCGAAATCGGATACGTCGGCACGCGCGGAATTCACCTGCGCGAAACTCGCGATGCAATTCAATCCGTCGATGCCATCAAACATCCATTCACCGTCACGGATAACCTCGGCAATCCCTACACCATCACTACGGATACGTTTGCGAACGCGATCGCCCGCACGCCAGCGCCGGGGCTGAACGGCTACAGCGGATATCAGCTCTTCGCCAACGATGCGTACTCCATCTACCATGCGCTTCAAGCCACGCTCTCGCGGAGATGGAGTCGCAGCTATCTGCAAGCGGCGTATACGTTCTCGAAAAACATTGACGCTACCTCGACGGGGAATACGGCGTTCAACACGGCGTACAACGATCAAAGCAATATCAACGCTTCCCGAGGCCTTTCGGACTTCAACCGTCCGCACCGGCTCTCGGTAAGCTATGCCTATGACTTGCCGTTTTTCCTTCACGACCAAGGGACGAAAGGAAAATTGCTCGGCGGCTGGCAGGTCAGCGGTGTTTCGATTTTCCAGAGCGGAGTACCATTCTCTATTCTGGACAGCGGCGCCGGAAGTGCATTCCTGGGCTTGGGCAGCACGCCTTTTCTGGGTGCAAGCCTCGCTCCCGGAGCAAGCGTTGCGAGTGGACTCTCCAGTGGAAACCTTCGGGACCGCGTCGCGCACGGTTACCTCGAGGCTGCGGCATTTACTCCCGCTCCCCTCGTAGACCCGGTAGCTTGCGCGAGCGATCCGAGCGGAAATTTCTGCACCACCGGATTCGGGGACTTGGGCCGAAACGTCTATCACGGACCATTCCAGCAAAACTGGGATTTCTCGCTCTTGAAGCATTTCAAGATTGGGGAACGCCAGGACGTTCGCTTCGCGGCGGATTTCTTCAATCTCTGGAACCACACGAACTTCGGCAATCCTGCCGTGACGGATGTTGAAACTTCGGGGATTCCAGATGGACCCTTCGGCAAGATTCTCCAGACGGTTGGAAACCCGCGGCTGATTCAGTTCTCATTGCGCTGGGGATTCTAAACTCAGCAAGCCATAGATCGAACCGGGGAGCTTGTGCTTCCCGGTTTTCTTTGACGCAAGAATGTCAGGCGGCCTGAAGGCCTGGCGCGCCCACCTCTGGTCTTGTCGCTTACGGGCGCTCCAGCATCAGCACGTTGGCGCTGGTGCTGTCCACGTGTAAGGCAAGCGACTTTCCATCCCGCGAAGGGATCGCCCATCCAACGCTCAATTTCTTCGGGCGCCACACGACCCGGACACTCCCCTGTAAGTTGACATTGAGCAGCGCGTTCTCGCTGTCGCGCGCGGAAGGGGCCCAGATGCTTTTGCTATCCGCCGCCCAATCGAGCGACCCCAAGCCCGGCCACCCTTTGATGGGGATCCAACGCTCCGGCGCGCCATTCAGCGAGACCAGTCGGATGTGGTCTTCGCCCTCTCCGTACTTCCCTCTCGCGATGGCCAGAGTAGTCCCATCAGGAGACAAGCTCCAATTGTAGATTTGCGTCAAGTCGTCCTTAATCTGATAGAACTGCGCCGGATGCTCTTTCACCGGATCAAACTTGAAGAACGTGAGCTCGGATTTTCCCAGCACGCTATACACGCAGATGGAAGCCGGCGCTCGCGAACACTGGTGATTGTTGATCCAGTTAGCCTTCGCAACTTGCTGAGGAGGGCCACCCGATACTGGAACGCGCATCAACGGAACTTCATAGCTATTGTCACCCCAGCTGGGATACGAGAGATAGAAGAGTTGGGTGCCGTCGGGTGAAAGCCGTGGCTCCTCGACATGCTCAGCCCCCGCAACCAGCAGATCGGGCACGGTCTGACTCAGCGACTGTTTATAGATGTTGAAATTGCCGGTCCGATTGGACATGAATATGACTTGCGCGCTGTCTGCGGTCCAATCGAAGGGGAGATCCTCGCGATCGTCCAGCGTCAAGCGCTGAGGCTCGCTGAGCGCGCCCGATGAATCCAGTCTGGCGACGTAAACGTCAGGTTCGGGAACTCCCTTCACATATACGATTCGCTTACTGTCACCTGAAGAGCTCAAGGTGAAGACATTCCCCTGATCGTTGCTGAGGCGCACTGGCGTACCCGCGGGCTTGGAGTTCTTATCGAGCTTGACGGCCCACAGATTGGAATCCATTTGCCGCGGGCGCGATTCCGCCAGTCCGTAGATCAGTCGCCCATCGGAACCCCACGATAGAGGACCCTGCAGATCCACAACCGAGAGGACAGTGGCGGGTTTCGGCTTCATTGCATCGACTGCAACGACTTGGACGGAGGCCCGTATGCCCGCGCCGTAGCCGAACTTCGCCGTCGTGTACGCGATCTTCTTGCCATCGGGGGACCATGTGATCCCACCAAAAAGATCGCCATCCTGCCCCACCAGCTCGCGGACTTGCGTTCCGTCCACGTTCGCAAGCCAGATCCGCTGTCGCAGCGCTTTTCCCGCAACGTAGGCGAGTTGCCGTCCCTTGGGGGACACAGCCGCAAGTTCTCCATCGTCGAAGACTTTGCGGGGCTCGCCCCCAAAGGCCGACATCGCCCAGAGGCCCGCGCCTCCCGAAGCGCGGCGCAGATTGACCATCATGTGCGCGCTATCGGGGAACCAACTGACAGCACTGGCCCGCATTCCCGCAGGCAAGCCAATCGAATGAGTTTCGCCGGTATCGATCTCGCGAAGGTAAAAGCCCTGCTCATCCGAGTAGGCCAGGTATTTCCCGTCTCGCGAGACGGCCGCAGCGCGCACGGGGTCATCCAACGGATTCGCTGTGAGATGCGTCATGCGCAACGGGGCAGACTCGTGGCGGGGCAAAGACGATCCCACAAACACACCGAAGGCTATCAGAAGCGCGGCGATCATGGCAGCGGCAATCCACCACATCCGCCGATGCCGCGAGACTGCTACAGCGCCCTTACTCGCCTCGACCGTGTGGATGCCGCTTGAGGCGGCGGAGTCAATGCTGACCGGCGCGAGAAAGCGGTACCCTCGCCGCGCAACGGTCTCGACGAAACGCGGATTCTCGGCTGAGTCTCCCAAGGCGTCACGCAGGCGACGGATGGCGGCGTTCAGGCTGTGATCGAAATCGACGAATGTATCGGCCGGCCAGAGGCGCTGACGCAGTTCCTCGCGCGTGACTACCTCGCCAGGGGACTCTAACAAATGGGCAAGGATCTGAAACGGCTGCTCCTGCAACTTGATCCTGATTCCCTGACGCCAGAGTTCTCCCGCGCGGAGATCGACCTCGAACAGGCCGAACCGGCGCGTATCCTGTGCCGCGCCGCCCGAACCGGATCCGAACTCACCTTGAACTGCTGTCGCTTGCTTATTCCCCACGTTACCCACCCCTGTAACCGTTTGACGGATGGAACCTTAGCTCGTTACCAAGATTTCACCGCCCCGTCACCGGCGCACCCTTGAGGCACCCGCCCGCCTGCCTGACCTTTGCTGCACGTGGGGGAGCAAAGCATGCGCTTTCAGGGGCGAAATTCAGCCAAACTTTTGATGACTGTGCTGTTATGCGCGATCGTTGCCAGTGGCGCATCCGCAGAGAGCAACGGAAACCAGGCAGTGACGGTGTTGTTGCAGAACAGCGCAGGCGTTCCGCGCCCAATTTTAAGGCGCGCAGAAATGGAAGCTAGCCGGATCTTCCGTGCAGCAGGCGTTGAGATTGCGTGGAACGACTGCTCAGCCACTCACGACTGTCATCACACGCCGGGTCCCAACGAATTCATTGTGAGCATCGTGCGTGACGGCCACACATCATCAGATCTGGTTTACGGCGTGGCGTTCCTCGATGAGACTGGCCAAGGCAAGTATGCCGACATCTTTTTTCGCCGCATCGCAGAGTCGTCCGGAGTCGCTGAGGCGAACGTGGCCAGATTACTTGGAACGGTCACGGCTCATGAGCTGGGACACTTGCTGCTTGGGTTGCGCGGGCATACCTCTGGCGGACTAATGACTCCGGTTTGGAAGGAGAATACGTTGCAAAGCGTTCAGATGGGCAGCCTGCTTTTCACCGGCACGCAAGCGTCCCGGATTAAGGCGAGAATCGGCTCCTGTAGCGCCATTCAGGCCCGCGGCACTACAGAATTCACCCTAGTGCACAACCTACCGTTGAAGCCCTAAGATGTTCTCACTTTTGGCAAGGGTGCTAGAAGTTGCACCAAAAGGGGGAGGCAGCTTTGCGGTAGCCCCTTGCTACTTTTACTTTTGACTAGAGCTCACCCATAGTGCCGCTCCCTATCGGTGAGCTTTCGTCTTTTCNGGGTACATATCAAGGCCTAAGAGACGAGACGAAGGCAGCGATGGCGATCATGTCGTCCGTCTTCANATTCGCGACNGGGCGGCGCATCTGGCGGGATGCCACTCCGGAGCGAGCGCCGGATTGTATGTCGTAAAGCTGGCGAACGATATAGCTGGGGGAGCGTCCGGCAATCGCGGGTACGTTACCGCTGCCCCGCAAACCTGGGCCGTGGCACTTTGCGCAGGCCACTGTCTTGCCCTTCCCTCCCGCAGTCACGAGCAGCTTCCCTGCTTTCAAGCTTCCTTCCGGCACAAAGGCGACGAATCCGGAGTCATCGTCGCGCAATTCGGTACGTTCAACGTTCTCAGGCATTTCGATAATGCGTTCGCCAATTGGCTCGGCAGCGCTGGGGTTTGAAGGAACGAGCATCCATCCGGAGACGTGCGTCACTGGAACGGTGCTGGTTTCGACTACACGGATCCAAGGCTTGGGTCGCATCTCTGAAAAGTATCGGGCTGCCGCCCGAATCTCCTGGTCGCTAGCGGCCACTGCAATGCGCGGCATATTTGCGGCCGGCTTGAACAGCGGCTCCGAACATTTTCGCGCTCCGGTTTTGAAATCCTGGAGCTGGCGGATGATGTATCCCGCAGACAATCCCGCCAACGTTGAGTTCTCGGGACGACCTTCCCCGTTCGGCAAATGGCAATAGGCGCAAGCGAAAACGTCGGGCTTTCTGCCGTGCGCAACCACATCAGGCATCGGCGGATGTTCTGACACATGCCAGTCCGGCACGCCAAACAGGTCGCCAATCTGAGCGTCAGTAAATGCGGCGTCGCTGTTGGGCACGCGACGGAGCGTGGCAGGTGCAGATTTGGCTGCGCCCGCGTCGGGTGGGTTCACCGCGTACGCCCAATAAAGCGTTTTCTGCCATGGACTTTGGGCAGCCGCAGCTACGAAAGCAAAAAGCATCAGAACGAGGTTCCGGCGCATGCATCTACTTTACGCGACGGGTGGATTCATGCGCATGCAGTCAGTACACAGGTTGTATACGGAGAAGAAGAATCGGGCCGCAATCGTTCGGCTCATCGGCGAACAGTTCGAGAGCTTCACGCTGCAGCCGGTATCTGGCTACTATCGCGGAAAGCCGGAGCAGGCCATTGTGATCGAAATCATCGGTGCGAGCATCTCGGACGTGCGCAAGATCGCCGAGAAGATCAAGACGATGAACGGACAGAAATCGATTCTCACCATTCGGTTTCGGGCGGAAGCGGAGACGGTGCGGTGGTGATCCCCATCGCCGGCGTAACGAAAAAATTGCCCCGGACGAAGGCGTCCGGGGCTACACGTTTTATGGGATCATCTCTCCGCCGGTGACATCGACGATCGAGCCGGTGATGTAGCGGGCGTCGTTCGAAGCCAGGAAGACGTATGCCGGAGCGAGTTCGGCAGGCTGGGCCGCCCTGCCGATCAGAGTCTGCTTTCCGAATTGCTTGACCTTTTCCTGCGGCATGGTGGACGGAATCAGTGGGGTCCAGACTGGTCCCGGAGCAACGCCGTTGGCCCGAATTCCATTCTTGATTGCCAGCTCGGAGATCGCTTGAATGAATGTCCGGATCGCGCCCTTCGTGGACGCATAGGCCAGCAACTGCCCCGTGGGCTGGAAAGATTGCACCGATGTGGTGGCCAGGATCGAGCCGCCCGCGCGCATTTTCGGGATCGCTGCCCGGCAGAGATAAAACATCGCATAGACATTCGTTCGGTACGTGCGATCGAACTCCTCGGGATTCCACTCGTCCGGCTGCTGATGAACGGTCTGCATCGCGGCATTGCTGACGAGAATGTCGAGAGTGCCGAACTCCTTCACAGCGCGATCGACGAGCTGTTCGCAGTGCTGCTGGCTGCTGATATCTCCCGGTACTGTGACAGCACGCCGTCCGGATTCGCGCACAATGCGGGCCGTGTCTTCCGCATCTTCGTGCTCGTTCAGATACGAGATCAGGACGTCTGCACCTTCCCGCGCAAAGGCGATTGCCACGGCGCGTCCGATGCCGCTATCCCCACCGGTGATGAGTGCGGCTGTTCCCTTCAGGCGGTCGCATCCTTTGTAGGAACGCTCGCCGTGGTCGGCGCGTGGCTGCATTTGCCGTTCGGAGCCGGGCATCGGCTGAGGTGGACTGTCGTACGGAGGTTTCGGGCCTGCTTCCCGCGGATCAATAAGTACAGAAGGCATTACATCGGTTGCCATGATTTCCCTTTCGAGGTTCGAATTCAGCGCCGAAGGGAAGCGGCCTCCAAGCGCTCATGAATCTTGATATGAAGACTCGCTGCTGTTTGGAGAGCAACTATCGGGAGGGGGTTGCCGCGTGCTGGCGATTAGCGCTGCTGGGCTTCGAGGAGCAGGGGCCGCAGCGAGTCCACCGAGACGCCGAGCGTGCCACCAGTAAAGCCATCCATGTAGGCGGAATTCACGCCAATCACTTCGCCCTTCACATTGAAGACCGGCCCGCCGCTTCCGCCATGCGCGGTGGGCGCGTCGTAAATGAGCTTGTCGCCGACCACATCCCCGAGGTGTCCGCAGGTCGTAGAGGGGCGAATCAGAGAGAGGGCTGCGAGTTCACTCGCCGCACTTATATCGTTTCGTCGATACGCCAGGCGCTCGTAAATGCCTGATGGAGACTTGGCGACCATCCCGGCAATTCCCATGGGATAGCCGATTACGGTCACAAGCTGCCCGGGAGATCCCGCACTCTTGGCGAGAGGCAAAGCGGCCACATTCCGGGCCGCCTGCGGATCGTTAATGCGGAGCACCGCGAGATCAGAGGTCTTCGACGTCGACGCAGGAGACAGCGCAAGTGGCGTGGGCGAGCCCGGGAAGAAGATGACGAGATTCTCCAGGACCGGGACGGCGCCCTGATCGATCAGCTTCTGAGCCTCGGAATCGCCATACCAGGGCTGTGCCACGTGACGGTTCGTAGCCACGAGGCCATTGCCAACCAGGAATCCAGTGCCCGAGACACGCGCGCGAATTTCTGGATGCTGGTTCGGGAATCCCACCTGATAGATGCCGTTGATGTATCCGATCGAATTGCGATAACGGTTCAACACCACCGCTGGCATGGACTGTTCAGCCTTGAGTTGTTCGACCTCAGCCGTGAGTTCATGAACCTGTTTCTGCAGGTCATCCGGAGGAACGCTCTGGACGGCCAGGGGTCCGTAATGAAAGACCATGGTCAGAGCCCCGACAAGCAGGAGCAGGCCCAGCACAGCCTGAATGACCTCGCTCCAGGTCTCACAGACCTTACACTCCGGCTGCGACTGTCCTTGAATGATCGGGTCAGGGTCGTTCGGTGCGGAATCGGTGATTTGGGTCTCGGCCATGAGTATTCGGCGGCGCTGCGAAACTCAGTCCCAACTTCTTTGTTTCAGCTCCTTAGCCCAAAAATAGCCCCAGAAGCCCTCTGACTTGGAGTGCTATCTTCCCCCGTGGAGCGCGGCTTTGCCACGGTACTGAAGGGGATGTACATGGGTTACGTGCAGGAGCGTCCGCAGTGCGCACTGAGAGTCGCGGAGCAGAGGACTTAGGGGAATTCGACGCCTAGACGACGTGCCATCTCTTCGTAGAGGAAGCCTTCGTGGGGATCGTAAGGCTGGACCCATTCGCCATTGATGACGAACTGCGGGATGGCGCGCTTACCGGTCTTGCGGACGACTTCCTCGGCCGCCCCCGGGGTCGTCTCGATATCGATTTCTGTGTACGAAATGTTGTGCTTCGCCAGAAAGCGCTTGGCCTCCCGGCAATCTCCGCACCAGAAGGCTGTGTAAACGAGCAGTTCCATGGCCAATGCGATTTAAGCACAGAGGCCATGAGACTTTGAAGGGGAAGTTCCCCTAGACCCGCTCCAGTTCCCTATGGGTGCGCTCGTTGACGACGTTCCCGGTGTTCAGGGTTCCTGCAGGCTCGAAGAGCAGCAACCAGCATTCTTCCGGGGCAACCGGCCTGTGCTCAATGCCGCGCGGGACGACGATGAATTCTCCCTCTTCGACCCACTCGTGGCGATCGCGGAATTCCATGCGAAGGCGCCCTCTTACGACCAGGAACAGTTCATCTTCATTGTCATGATGGTGAAAAATGAATTCGCCTTTGAGCTTGTCGAGTTTGAGATGCTGCCCGTTCAGTTCGGCGGCGACGTATGGCTTCCAGTACTCGGTGATCTTCGAGAATTTTTCGTCCAGGTTGACCTTGTGCATAGAACCTCCTGCGAAGTAGCACGATTGTAGATGCGCGGGTTCTCGATAGGCCGCAAATTCTCTATTGGGCTGCAGAGCGCCACCGACGTACGCAGCGTTCGAGTTCTGAAACAAAAAAGGCGCGGCTTGCGCCGCGCCGATTCCCACCGGTGATTAAAAGTTACGACCTGCCTGCGACTTCCAGCTTGTTGTCCACGCTGAAAGCTCCGAACACCTGTCCGGCTCGGATTCCGGCAATGTTCTTGTCGGCATTGCTATCAACCGCACCGTAGAGCGTCACATGTCCGTTCGCGACGATGATGCGGATCGGATGCGCCGGATCGATCGCATACCGGGTCAGCACCGGATCGAGGTAGATCGCGCGCATCGCACGCACACGGATGTCATCGTCAAATATCGAGACCGGTGCGACAGAGATGTTGTCGACCACGTCCTTGACTCCCGGCATGTTCGCGATGTCCGCCAGAGCTTCGTCGCGTCCGACACCAGTTCGATCCTGGCCTTCGACGGTCACCACGCCATCCTTCACGCCGATGGCGAAGAAGTCGAACGTGTTGTCATAACCGACGCGCACGTAGCGCAGCTTGGTCGCCAGCTTGTCTTCGAGCTGTGCATCGGCCACATTCGGACCGGCCACCGCGATCAGGTTGCGAACACCCTGCACATGTGCCGCCTTCTTGGCCAGCTTGGCCGCATCCAGCTTGCGCTGGTACAGATCGACCGTGCCGGTGAGGGTCACAATGCCGTCTTCGACACTGGCCTTCACATCATTCAACTGCTTTTTGCCAGCCAGCTTGTGGCTGACAACGTCCTGAACCTGGGTATCGTAGCGAGCCGCCGACGTGGTTTCTGCTACCAGCGTCGCGCTGAGAAGCGCCACCGCGAGAAGCGATCCCGCGAACCCCACTAGATTCTTCTTACCTTTCATAAGGTCACCTCCGACCTTGACGTTTCTTTACGAATTAACTACTTGGTTAATTCTTTCGATGCGCAGCCAGGGTCTCAGGATGCATGCCAGAGCCCTGCTTGCCATGCGATTTGACCCGCAACTTTATTGCCTGGGAAGGGTTTGTACGTACAGCAGAATGTGTGCGCTTAAAACGCCATCAGCAGCAGAACCGACGCGCTGCTCCGAATCAACCCTCATGCGTGGCGTGCTGACGCGCATCGGCTCTGCTGCCAGCAGGATGCGAAAATTCGGTCCCGCGCCCCCCCTCTGCGGGATTACCCCGGTAACTTTCTGAAGAGTACCCAGCCCACTACGCTAGGAACGGCGACTTCAGAGGGGGAGTTCGCGAATGGGGGATCGTGTCACAAAGCCAGGCCAACCGGGTCTCGCCCGCGCTAACCGTCTGAAAAAAGCGCTGGAAAGCGGGACTCCTCCGGCGTTCGTGCTGCCAGAGATCGCCCCCCGGACCACGCAAAACTCAATCCCTCCGAAATCTGCACGCAGTTCCCCGCTGCTGGATGCGTTCAACCGGTATCCAGAGAACGCTAACACGCGCCTGCAACTTCTCGAGCAGATGTCGGAAGCATCCCCCGACGCGCTCAGCATTGCTGACCTTGATCATCGCGTACTGTGGGCCAACGAAACTTTTGTCGAGCTTTTCGGATATGAAGTAAGCGAGATCCTTGGAGAGCCTCTCGAGAACCTCGTTGTCCCGCCAGACCGGCTCGCCGAGTCACGCTGGGTCACCGAGGCGCTCACTAAGAATGAGCGGATCTCTCTGGAAACAAGGCGCCGAAAGAAAGACGGGACTCTGCTCGACGTGTCTATCTTCTGCGCGCCACTGCTGCTCGACGGCAAGATGGCCGGTTTTTATGCGGGATACCGTGATATCTCCGATCGCAAGCGCGTAGAGGCCCTCAGCTCTGCTTTGTATCGCGTCGCCGAGAAGAGCAGCAGCGCGCACGATCTGCAGCAGTTTTTTGCCGCGGTGCACAGCATCATCGATGAGCTGATGTACGCGCGCAATTTCTACATCGCTCTCCACGATCCGGTCACCGACACTCTCACCTTTCCCTATTTTGTCGACGAGCAGGACTCCGTTCCCCCCTCAAAGAAGCTGGGCCGCGGATTGACCGATTACATCATTCGAACTGGACAGCCTCTGCTCGCTACTCCCGAAGTGCTGCAGGCAATGGAAGAACGCGGAGAAGTTGCGCGCAACGGCTCGCGATCGCTTGACTGGATGGGTGTTCCACTACGCGTGAACAGCCATACGTTCGGCGCCCTGGTCGTGCAGACATATTCGAAGAACATCCGGTATGGCGAGCGCGATAAGGAAGTCCTAACCTTTGTCGCCCGCCAGCTGGCCAGCGCGGTTGAGATCAAGCGGAACGAGTTAGCCTTGCGCCGCTCGGAGGCTCGTTATCGCTCGCTCGTGCAAAGTTCCGTGTACGGCATCTACCGCTCGAGTCTGGAAGGCAGATTCCTGGACGTGAATCCAGCGCTGATCGCGATGCTCGGCTACGAGCGTCCCGAGCAGGTACTGCTGCTCGATCCCGAGAAGGACGTATTCGCGCAGCCGCAGGAGCATGCACGGCTGATCGAGGAATTCCGGCGTACCGGCCGCCTGGATGGAATTGAATTGAAGTGGAAGCGCAAAGACGGCAGCGTGATCACGGTTCGAATCAGCGGACGCGCCGTCAGCAGTGCCGATGAACCGGCAGACGTACTTGAAGCTATCGCAGAAGACGTGACCGACCGGCGCGCGCTCGAAGACCAGCTCCGGCAATCACAGAAGATGGAAGCCGTGGGACGGCTTGCCGGTGGCGTCGCTCACGATTTCAACAATCTGCTGATGGTGATCAGCGGATATGCCGAAGTCATTCTCGCGAGTCTCCCTCCAGAAAATCCATTGCACGAGAAAGGTCGCGCGATTCAGCTGGCCGCCGATCGCGCAACTACGCTCACCAGGCAACTGTTGGCCTTCAGCCGCAAGCAACTGCTCGAACTGAAAGTGGTGGATGTGAACGCCATAGTAGAAGATATGGAGCGCCTGTTACGTCCTCTCATTGGCGAGAATGTCGAACTCGTCACCGCCCTTGCGCCGCAGGCAGCTCACGTCCGTGCCGATGCCGGACAGCTCGAGCAGGTGCTGATGAACCTGGTAGTCAACGCGAAAGACGCCATGCCGGGTGGAGGCAGGCTGACCATCCAGACGCAGAATACCGTGATGGACGAGCGCCATCGCCGCGGCCAGCAATTCATACGGCCCGGCCGCTACGTCATGCTATCGGTCAGTGACACTGGGAGCGGTATGGACAAGGAAACACAATCTCGAATCTTCGAGCCTTTCTTTACAACGAAAGAAAAGGGCAAGGGGACGGGCCTTGGCCTTTCGACGGTTTACGGCATCGTCAAACAGAGCGGTGGCTATGTGATGGTAGAGAGTGAAGTCGGTCACGGTACAACCTTCCACATCTATTTACCCCAGGTGGAAGGCATCGCGGAGAAACAGACGCCCTCCGCGCCTCACGCGGCATCTGGCGGCAGCGAAACAATTCTCCTGGTCGAAGATGAGGAGTCCGTTCGCCAACTCGTTCGTGACACGTTGCTCGGCAAGGGCTACCGCGTTCTGGAGGCAGAGAGCGGCGACTCCGGTCTCGCCGCGGCCAAACAATTCGATGGCAAAATTGACATGGTCATCACCGATGTCGTCATGCCCGGAATGAGTGGGCGCGATATGGTGAAAGAGCTTACCCAAGCTCGCACTGGCATCAAGGTCCTTTATCTCTCCGGATATACTGAAGATGCCATCCTGAGTGACGGATCCATCGAGAGTGGTACCGCGTTTCTTCAAAAGCCCTTCAGTTTGCTCAACTTATCGCGCAAGGTCAGAGAAGTCCTGGGTTAACTCCTCTTTTGATTACAATCACATTTTGACCGCCTCGTTTACCGTGAAACTTTTCTCGCGGCGTGACGTCCTATTGGATGAAGATATAGGTAGCGCAATAACCGCACGGGGAATGTTAAAAGGGTGGGGTTTTCATGCTGATCAAAAAGGCCGAAGACATTCGTTCGTCGGAGATCACTCCAAAGAAGCTGTATTTGAACCGCCGCCAGTTTCTGGCCGGAGCTGCTGTGGCTGGCGCTGCCGTGGCGGGAGGACTGAGGCTGAGAGAAGCAATGGCTCCTTCCTCTGCGGTTCTGGCGGGCAACAAGATCAATGGCATCCAGAAGAGTGCATTCAGCACGACTGAAACGGTCACGCCATATAACGACGTCACGCACTACAACAACTACTACGAGTTCGGCACTTCGAAAACCGATCCCGCCGACATGGCCAAGGACTTCCGCACGCGGCCATGGAAGGTGAAAATCGACGGTGCGATCGAGAAGAAGTTAGAACTTGATGTGGATGAGATCGTCAAGATGGCGCCTCCTGAGGAGCGGATCTATCGCCATCGCTGCGTCGAAGGCTGGTCCATCGTCGTGCCTTGGATAGGCTTTTCGATCAGCGAATTGATCAAGCGCGTGAAGCCGACGAGCAAAGCGCAGTACGTGGAGTTCACGACGTTGAACGATCCCGTCCGCATGCCCGGCCAACGGCGTGACGTTCTGCAGTGGCCCTACGTGGAAGGCCTGCGCATGGATGAAGCCATGCATCCGCTGGCTTTGCTCTGCTTTGGCATGTATGGAGAAGATCTGCCGAATCAGGATGGAGCGCCGCTGCGGATTATCCTGCCCTGGAAGTACGGCTTCAAGAGCGCGAAGGCGATCGTCAAAATTAAGTTTACCGAGAAACAGCCGTATAACACATGGAACGCCATGGCGCCCCAGGAGTACGGCTTCTACGCCAATGTGAATCCGAACGTGGACCATCCGCGCTGGAGCCAGGCGAAGGAACGGCGCTTGGGAGAGTTCGCAAAACGCCCGACGCTGATGTTCAACGGCTACGACCAGGTAGCCAGTTTGTACAGCAAGATGGATTTAAAGAAGAACTTCTAAGACACTCAGCACTCAGCCGTCGCGTTCAGCCCTGCAGGGACCGTGCTCGACGTGACTGAGTGCTGAGTGTGAATGCTGCATGCTGAAATATTGCAAACCCGCTGTGTTTCTCGCATGCCTGGTTCCTGCCGGCATGCTTGTCTGGCGTGGATTTCACGCCGGCCTGGGCGCGAATCCGATTGAGTTCATCACCCACAGCACGGGTGACTGGACGCTGATCTTTCTGCTCATCACGCTCTCCGTTACCCCTCTGCGCAAGATCCTTCATCTCTATTGGCTCATCAGCTTCCGTCGAATGCTGGGCCTGTTCGCATTCTTTTACGGCACGCTGCATTTGATGACTTACGTCTGGCTCGATAAATTCTTCGACGTGCATGAGATGCTGCACGATATTGCCAAGCGCAAGTTCATTACGGCGGGCATGACTGCATTCGCGCTGATGATTCCCCTGGCTCTCACTTCGACAAAGTGGGCAATTCGCAACTTGGCTAAGCGCTGGCGGACATTGCACCGGCTGATTTACTTCAGCGCGGCTGCGGGAGTGATTCACTACATTTGGCTGGTAAAAGCAGATCTTAAAAAGCCCCTCGAATATGCGGCTTTACTCGGCGCCCTGCTGCTGTATCGAATATTGTCCTGGGTTGCATCGCGAACGTCCCCGCCCGCAAAGCCGAGAACCCAAGCCGCCGAATCCATACTGAGCACAAAGTAAGAGTCCCATCCGGCGTTTGCGCCCGGATGGGACTCGTTAGGACGAGAACGCCACGCTCTACTTATGACGCGAGCCCTTCTTTGCGCTCGGTCGAATGGTGCGAATCATCGCTAGATGAGCCGATGCGAGATCTGACTTGGCGCTGGCATTCTGAGTCTGGAATGCACCTAAACCGAGTTGCGTGCTGTCCAGTTCAATGAAAAGAACGTTTGAGCTGTCCACGGTGTAGTAGATCCCGCTAAACGCATTCGCACTCAAAATCCCTGCACCGCTCGGAGGAGAATCAGGCGTGTAGGTTCCGTTCAAATTTTGCCGGAACGAAGTACTGCCTTGGTCATTAAAGTCGATCACCCCACTGAAGGAATTGCTCGTCGTGGTGAATTCGGCGATGTCATCCTCGCGAAATCCTTGTTGGAGATTTACGGCAGCGAGCCCGAAAGCGTAGCCCTCGTTGGCGGCCAGGGCAGTGCTGGTTTGGCTGAATGCGACGCCGCTGGTCACGCCGTTGCCATCGATCTCAACCAGCTGGATGCCGCCCACGGAAGGATACGCCGCAAAAGCAAAGCTCCCCAGCACACCGTTGGCTCCGTTCTCGAAATTGTTGAGTTGGAGCACATAACGGCCTCCGCTGCCGGAGAACGCTCCACTAAACGCAAGCGGAGTGCTGTCGGTGGATCCGCCATCGTTGTAGTCTTCGCTGCCACCAGAGATGGTGCTGCTTCCGTCAGAGGTCATGAATCCGCCAACTGCAAGCGGCAACCCTCCAGCGGGATAATCCAAGCCGGCCATTGTGAAGACAATCTGCCCAGACGGAAATGCGGAACTCGACTGGGCAAAGAGATCGCCGGCAAGAATCGGGAAGCCGTCGGTCTCGATCATCTTCATGTGAGTCGCGTCAACCGGGTACACGTCAAAATGCAGGTTCCCGTTGCTCGTCATCAGCGTTGCGGTACCCGGGCTTGAGCCTGCCAAGACGGTTGATCCGGAGTTTATGGTGAACAGTGAAGGAGAGCTGTCATCGTTGTAGTCCATCTGACCGGTTGCGCTGCCAGAACCGTTGAGAGTCACAAGTCCCGCCGCTGCGGCGGGAAT
>C688J18823_10000084_pt1 | contig 47174 bp, 63 predicted proteins | sample HopSoiMetagenom1_FD_18823 | JGI IMG/M metagenome (IMG submission 18823)
TGCCCTTTTGGTCCGATAATAGGAATTACGCAGTTGGGGGAATAAGCCGTCTTTAACGCTTGTTGCTTCCACGCATCATCGGGTGTTGCTTTGGTGCATCATACCGTTCCCTGGTAAAGGTATATGGACTTGTGCTGCCCTGGTGCATCCGACCAGGCGGAAATAGTTGGGGAGATAAACCATTGGCCCAGTTAAACTTAGGAAAATAATGGGCAGGGGATTTGACAACGCGAATTGCGTATTGGATACTCGGGCAGTGAATGAAATGAGTAACCAACAACGGAGGCACGATGAGATACTACGAGGTCGATGGCTGGAATGATCCCGCAGTTGTGGCGGTGGTTTACACCGCTGCAAAGCATGAGTCAGCCGCCCTGCAAGCCTTCGCTGAGCAAGAGGGCGATGAGTTCCAGCATGTAGAGGCGACCGAGATAAGCAAACGTGAGTTCAACGAGCTTACCGCATGAACTGCTATTAGCAGGTCGGCAAGCTGAGGAGAATACCATGCGATTCGAGCTTGGATATGGAGTTGGATTTGACCGCAATGGGAAAGCACTGGACGCCCAGCATGTGGCCGAGGTCCAGAAGCTCATCCTGGTCGAAGCATGCCGCCGGTTTGGCGGGTGCAACATACTGGCCGGCCAAGGGGCATGGCTGGATGGAGACAACCTGGTGGTCGAGGAATCGCGTGTGCTGGTGCTCGACACGGATGCCGCAGTGGGCAGCCGACCAGGTTATCAGGCGGAGATTGACGCCCATGAGTTGGCACAATTTATCGGTCATCTGCTCAACCAGAAGGCCGTGCATGTGGTGCAGACTATCGGACTGAGGACATACAACTTGGAGGTAAAGGTATATGAGTAAAAAAGATTATGAGGCGTTGGCGGAGGCCATACGTGCAACACGCCCCTTGCCTATCGACGTGATGTTATCGGGCAGGGTGTGGACAAAGAACGAGCACGCAGCCAGGGAGAATGTGTGGTACTCCACAATCACCGCCTTATCAGCAGTGCTGGGCCGTGACAACCCCAGGTTCGACGAGGACAGGTTCCGGGAAGCGTGCTATCGGAGGAACGAATGAACCGGCGTATTTTCTTGTGGTTTGTTATCTGGACCTTGTTGCTCTGGTGAAATTGAAAATCGGGTTGACGCCAGGCGATTTGTATGTGATGGTGTGACATCAACCCAAACAATGGAGGTCACGAAATGAGACAGAAGTACGAACCAATTAAGATGGGCATAGGCGTCGGTGTCGGTCCGCACCTGGCACCCAGCGTCTCGCCCAAACGTCCGCCAAGGCGGGCAGTGCAACGATATAAGGTGCGTGTCGCGGGACGATGCGTGGCGTTGGTGGCGTGCAACAGTTGAGCCACACCTTCCTGGTCTGGATAGCCAACCCCGAGACCAGGTGGGAGTTGCTTAACCTACAAACTACGGAGGTCTGTATGGCGAAACACGTTAAGTCCACCGACCCTCGCAAGCCTGCCATTGTGGCAGCCTTGAAGAAGAAGGCCGGCGGGACGAAAGTGACGAACCTGGAGGAACTGGCCGATGGCGGCTTTCGTGGCGACGTGCTGCGACCGCTAACCACTGCGGAATGGGATGCGAAGTATCCGGGGGAAGGACGCCGCAAACGCGGCTGGATGAACCTGGGCACGTTCGAGGTCACGAAGGCAGAAGCGGGGCAGTAGACAGTCAACTTCCAGGCACCTTCTGGGCAACGGGTGGATGAGAGGCGACCACTGCGACCACAAGGGGTGCCTGGATGTTGGAGGTCTTATGTACGTGAATTATACCGACATCGGGCATCACGAGAAGCGGGCCGAGCTATGGGCCTGGGCACCTGGTCTGCCCAACTTGTGGAGGGCATCGACCATCTATAAGTGCTTCGGGCCAAAAGAGGATAGCATGACCGGCCCAGCCCACTACAACTGCCTGGGACGACCTTACGAGTCTCAGGCATCGGTGCCGGCATCCTGGTACGAGGCCCAAGGCTATGCCCAAGGCCGGGTGTCATATGCGGACAAGCGTATATCACTCAGCATGTCTAGCTATGATCGGCGGAGGTTCGATTATGTGGTCAAACTCCTGTGCCGTGCCTGGCCAGGGTTTGCAATCTACAGGAATGGGGCAGAGATATTCGCGTCAGATGAGTCCGAGAACCTTGTGGAGGCAGCATAGGAGGTCAATATGGCCAAGCGTAAATTCAAGACCGGACATGGTGAGGTCGAGCCAAAGATCATCGACGCCACCGTGTCTGATCAGGGTTCGATCTTCCTGGTGACACCGTTGACATCGGACGCCAAGGAATGGATCGAGCAGAACGTATCCGAGGACCACCAGTTTTTCGGAAACGCCCTGGTGGTCGAGCATCGCTACATTGCCGGCCTGGTGGCTGGGATGAGGGGCGATGGTCTGGAGGTCCAGTGACAGAGATTAAGTTCAAGATCAACCCCACCTGGCACCAAACGGGCATGGTGGACAGCTACACTGGTCGGGCCTATCTCGTGGCCGAGACGCCGGCCAACCTGCTGATACGCCTCAAGGGCACAAGGCAGGTGCTCAAGCTGCCCTGGGGCATGGCGTACTTGCGTGCAGCCTACACCGAAGCTGCCCGTCTGCGGATGGAGAAGATGAACGCCAAGAAGGCCGCGAGGAAGGCAAAGGGCAAATGAGTCTGTCCAAGTATGCTCGACGACAGTGGGCCAAGTATCGCCGCATGAGGCGGAAGCAGATGAAACATGCGTAATCAGAAGTGGCGTAAAAACTCGGTCATCGTTTCCATCGTCTGTTCCACCGATCTTCTCGCCCTGGTGGATGAGGCGGTGGCCACACAACGACAACGGACGCGGCAGGCCCCGCTCAACCGATCCTCGTGGATCGTCCGGGCCATCAACCGCGACCTCGACCATAGGCGGCGAAGCCGCAGGAGCAACCATGAAACACACAGCGGACTATTGGCGGGCCTGGCCGCAGAAGGCCAAAGCGTACCTTCGCTGGCAACGGGGCCTGAAGGTCAACACGACCCGTTGGATCAGCGGCCTGAAGCTGCGGCTGAAGGCCAGGGAGGAAGTGTTGCGAACCTGGATTTATCGGTGGACATACGACAACCCCAGGAGAGTATGGGCCTGGGCACGAGCAGCCAAGCTGTGGGGGACACCGACGCCAACCCTGCCCCTCATCTCGGACAAGGAATGGCTGGGCCTGCATCGGTTCGCAGTGAGCCACAGTGGCCGCTTGTCGGCCCTGGGCCTCTACTGCCGGCCAGTGCAGCAACCTTTGTTGCCGATCTTGGGGCAGCAGAAGGCGGGTGAGTACACCCAGAAGTGCATGCTTGAAGTCTGATATTGGGCCACCCCGAAATGGGTGGCCCACTTTATTGGAATCAGGAATACCGGAAAGTCAAATGGTCTGGTTGACATCTTGCCGATAGAGTGTACGATGGGTTTAAGTAATCCTGCTGTCCGGCGTTCGGGCGAGCAGGATTACAACAACTCGATTCGGAGGCTACCATGCCAGTGGCAGCGAAGCAGAAGAAGGCGGTGGCATCACCATCCGCCCCGATCTACACAGAGGTCCAGCCCAACGCGGGCCGGACGATCCATGCCCTTCGTGAGATGGGCTATGACTCATTCAGTTCCATCATGGACCTGATTGACAATAGCCTGGACGCGGGGGCGAAGAAGGTGACGGTCAACATCAAGGAAGTGGGTGAAGACCGGACGGTGGACATCATCGACAACGGCAAGGGCATGGATGAGAAGACCCTTGCCGAGGCCCTGAAGCTGGGCAGCCAGGTGGAGAAGTACGACCCTACGAAACGCCTGGGCAAGTTCGGTATGGGTCTCATCACCGCGTCCATCTCCCTCGCCAGGAACATCTGGGTGCTGTCCCGCGTCAAGGGGCAAGCCGCATATGAGGCGAGCTTCGACGTGGACACGATTGAGCGGGAGAATCGGTTCGTCATCACCCTCAAGCCGGCGGACTCCAAGCGGGTGCTTGAGACGGTGGATGAGTACGGCACCATCGTCCGCCTCAGTCGCATCGACCGCATCAACGACAGCAACGTGGCCAGGTTCGCCCAGAACCTTCGCGTCAAGCTCGGCCAGGTCTACCGCCACTTCCTGGCCCAGGGTGTGAACATCACCGTCAACGGTCGCAAGGTGGAACGATACGATCCGCTCATGCTCGATCATCCCGAGACTGAAACGGTGCTCAACACCACCCTCGACCTGGGTGACGGCACGAAGGCGAAGCTCGTGGCCGTGGAGCTTCCTGACCTGGGCACTGAAGGCGACGCCCAGGCCAACATCTTCCCGCACAACAGCGGGTTCTACGTGGTCCGTAATGGCCGCGAGATTATTGCCGGCGACACCTTTGGGTTCTATCGGCACCACCACAGCTACTCCCACTTCCGAGCGGAGTTGAGCTACACGGGCGATAGCACTGCCCTGCACGAGGACATCAAGAAGTCCAGCGTCCACCCCGATGACAAGCTCCTGGACAAGCTGCGGGGCCTGACCGAGAAGCTGATTGCCAACAGTGGCCGGCGTTCGCGTGAGACCGCTGAGGCCCAGCCGATCCAGATGAAGCATTCGACCGCAGCGGCAGCCATCAACGCCAAGATGGCGAGTCTCATCCAGGGGCCGAGCAAGGCCGTTGTCGCCGCTGCCAAGGAAGCTGCCATCAATCCACCTGCCCCTGTCGAGGAGGTCAAGCCCAAGGGCAAGCGGGGCCGGCCCAGCAAAGAGGAGGCAGCCAAGAAGGCCAAGGAAGCGGAGAAGGCAGAGGCCGAGAAGCTGGCCGCACCTCCTGCCCCTACGGTGGAGTTCATCGAAGCTGACCTGGGGAACGAAGGCCGCTTCTTCCAGGCGGAGCAGAAGGACTTGAAGACGATCATCACCTACAACAATCGTCATCCCTTGATCCGTTTCGTGTCCGGCACCAACCAGCCCAAGGTCAACGCTATCTTGGACATGATGGCGTTCGCCCTGGCCAAGGCCGAAGGGGACAACCCCGAGGGCAAGAAGCTGGTCAACCGGGCGTGCGACTATCTGGCCGTACTTGCTGCTCCAAACGTAGGGTAGGTTATGGAAAAGCATGAGTGGAATCGTATAACGCGGGCATTGACTGACCGGGAGTGCGAGGCCACGGATGGCCTTCCACCCCAGACACGCGAGCAACTGGAGGCTATGCATGGGCAGGTGTGGGACAGCTTCACTCTTGCCAGGGACTACGAGGTCGAAGTCTTTGTTGACCGTTGCGTCGTCGCGGTGCGTAGATCGGATGGTACGCGGGGCACGTTGATGTACCAGAACAACCCTCGGTTCTACTGGGGGTTCAAGTAACCGGAGGCCGGCCTGGGAATACAGGTCGGCCTCTTTTGTTCGCAAAAGAATTTCCAGATTTAATTGGACGCCATTTAATTTACGGGGTATATTTCCATTCAACGACGCGAAGCTCCCGGCGTTAAACGGGGGGCAGGTTTGACAACGGAGGTTTCGCATGTGTGGTCCCGATGATTCGCCCGAACGCACGCCGTATCAGATCGCCAAGGACAATCTTGTCTCGGCGAAGAACGACGTGAAGTATTGGACGGCCACGAACAAGACGTTCCCCGGCCAGTACACCGAGGCCCTCAAGGACGCGAAGGCCCGCTTGAAGACGGCCACGAAGGCCATCGCCAAGATTCGCTCCGACCGTGCCAAGAAGGCGGCGAAGAAGGCCGCGAAACGTCAGCTTCAGGTCGCCTGATGCAGACTTCCCAGCGGGGAGTAGAACTGGCCAAGTCCTCCCTGCTTGGATGTCTCTATCATGCTCCAATGTGGATGCTGTTAGAGAAGAAACTTTTCGGAGGTATGCGTATGTGCTTTCATGGTGGTCCCGACAATTCGGATCAGGGTCAGAAGTCGTTTCGCAAGGTGACGGAGGGTGAGACCCCGCTCCCCGGCAGCACCGTCTTCCTGGGTGACTTCGGCAGCCGCCCCGGCATCGTGCAGACTGTCGCTCAGAATCGCCTGTTGATCGTCAAGCTCAATGCCCCCGTCATCCTGTCCGGCAACGTCATCAACATCGTCGGCATCAACGCCACTACCGCGTTCGTGTCCGCCCAGAATGCCGTCGCCGCCGAAGTCGCCGCGTCCGCCTTCTGACCTGAACTTCCCGGCTGGGTGCTATCCAGCCCGGATGTTCGGGCCTGTCGGCTAGATGGGCGATACACTTGAGAGGAATCTGTATGAATCATGACCCTGACCTGGAGCGGTTCGAGGATGAGGCACCGCACACTGCCCCTCCTCATGCTGAGCCGATGGAGGGTTGGCCCACCGGCTATCAGATGCCGTGGGATAACCCAAAATCCCCAGCTTCCCTGCCTCTCGGTCCTGACGGTAAGGACGGCGTACTGGTCCGCTAAATATCCATACGTGACCTCCCCCGCCCCATTGGTTGTCGCCAGTGGGGCGGGTGACTTTCAGGACAGAGGTTGACTACAAGTTTAACGTACACGATATTTATGGCAGAGGACAACAATATGATTTATGACGTTGCGGTTATTGGGGCAGGACCAGGCGGGCTGCAAGCTGCCATTGCAGCAGCCAGCGAAGGCATGAACGTCCTGGTCCTTGAGAAGGGCACCGTGGGCGGGCAGATCGGACAGACGCCGCTCCTGGAGAACAGCGTGTTCTCGGGCGGGGGGATTACCGGCCCGGAGTTCGCCGGCCTGATGAAGCGGCAGGCGGAGGCGATGGGTGCGACGATCATCGCCGACACCATCACCGAGATTAAGAGGACGCCGGCCAGCTACGCCGTAGTGGGGCAGAAGGCCGGCTACTTCGCCCATGCTGTTATCCTGGCGATGGGCAATCGGTGGAGCGAGCTTGACATCCCTGGTGTGAGAGAATCAGTGGGCAAGCACATTCACTACGGTCCAGTGAAGACCCTCGCCACCAACGCCGCCGGCACCCAGGTCGCCGTCTATGGCGGCGGTCCCTCCGCCGGCCAGGCCATCATCGCCTTGGCCAAGTTCGCCACTGCCAGCAAAGTCCAGGTGCTCATGCGGTCCACCCTGAAGATGCCGCAGTACCTCGTCGATACGATCCTCCGTCTGGTCGAGGAGGACAAGGTGGAGCTTCACGACCACGTTACCATCCGTCGCGTGACGCAACGGGAGGACGGCCAGATCGACCTGCTAATATCAGGCGATGCTGGAGGTCCACAGAAAATCACTATCAGCCAATGCTTCATGTGCAACGGCCTGACACCCGCGACCGAATGGCTGCCCAAGGCAATCCAGAAGGACAAGGACGGGCGGGTGCTCGTCGGCCTGGACGTGGACCGCGACGGCGACCGATTCAAGCACGAGCCGGGCAGTCTTGAGACCAGCTTGCCGGCGGTGTATGCCATCGGCGACTGTCGCAGCGGATCGACCGCCCGCGTTGGTGTGGCCATCGGCGACGGCAGCATGGCCATCACCGAGCTTTGGCAATACTTTGCTAAGCATCCTGTATGCCGCATGTGTAAGACGTTCTTCCCAGCCCAACCTGCCCCCGCTCGCAGGGGTTAAACTCTGCGGCCTGTAGGGGGGCGAGGAAATTCGTACTGGCAAAGTTGCGGGAGTCCATTTCTTGAGGTATACTGCACCGTGCCACAAACAATAGTCATCGACTTTGAGACCTACTACGACAAGGACTACCACCTGCGGCAAAAGGGGATGACCTACCTCCAGTTCATCCTGGACAAACGGTTTCACGTTTTTGGTATGGCGGTGAACTACGACTCGGGCGTGTCCGAATGGATCAGTGGCGACGACGTTCAAGCCTGGTTGGAGACTCATTCTGAGGACATCCTTGTCGCCCACCAGGGTTTTTTCGACTTCGCGGTCCTGTTCTGGCACTACAAGTTCCGGCCAGCCTACATGGTCGATACCCTCCTGATGGCCAACCATGTTCTGGGTTCTGCCCGTGACAAGGGTGGCACCCGCAATGACGTGGCCAGCTTGGCAACCCGGCTGGGCCTGAAGGCCAAGGGCAGGATCGAGTTCATGAAGGGCGTGCGGCATCCTGATGAGCAGCAGATGCAGGCCCTCATCTCCTATGCCATCAACGACGCGGAGATTGAACGGCAGATTCTCAACCGCCTGCTCCCCCAGTTCAGCAACCCCGACTTTGAGTTCTGGCTGATGGATCACACCATCCGCATCTACCTGGAGCGGCCCCTTCAGATCGACCCCGAGAAGCTGAAGAACGTCCGCGAGATTGTCACGAAGCGGCAGGCTGAGCTACTGTCCCTCTCGGGCACCACCCGCGACGTGCTGGCCAGCGACAAGAAGTTCCCACCCTACCTGACCGAAGTGCTCAAGAAGCACAAGATCAAGCTGCCCATGAAGAAGGCAGCCAAGCCCCGCAAGGATGGCACCCAGCCCATGATCCCTGCCCTCTCCAAGGGCGACGCCAAATTCATCGAGCTATCCGAGTCTGACATCCCCGAGGTTCGCAACCTCATCCAGGCGAGGCTGGCCGTGCGGTCGGCTGCCACTGTTATCGCCCGGCTCGCCACCATGCAGAAATACATAGACTGGGGGGTCGGTATTCCCGTCCACCTGGTCTACTACGGTGGGCACACAGGCCGCTTCAGCGGCGGCGGGGGGTTCAACTTCCAGAACCTCACCAGCCCGGACCGTGCCCAGGATGACATCGACAAGCTGATTGCCCAGTTGGTGCGGCAGGCCATCCAGGCACCGTCCGGCAAGGTCTTCGTGCCCGTCGATGCGGCTCAGATCGAGGCCCGCGTGCTGGCATGGCTGGCCGGCGAAGAAGAACTGGTCGAGGCGTTCCGCAGCGGCACCGACATCTACAGCAAGTTCATCTCAGACGTGCTGGGCGAGGACATCCACAAGCCCACCGAGGAAGACAAGAAGGACGCCGCCAAAGCCCACCACCTGATTCTCATGCGAGGGGCGGGCAAGATCGCCGTCCTGGGCCTGGGCTTCCAGATGGGTGCGGACAAGTTCTTTAAGCAGATGGAGTCCAAGGACAAGAACCTGGCCAAGATGATTAAGGCCGGCAAGATCACCCTGGAGTTCGCCGCTGATGTCGTGAAGGGCTACCGCGACACCTACCAGAACATCGCCGCCTTCTGGGGCAAGATCGACAAGGCATTCCACCGTGCTCGCCAGGGCATCGAGACGAAGCTGGGGCCGCTAACCTTCAAGCGGATCGGCATGAACGCAGTCTCCATCACCTTGCCCTCTGGCCGTGCCCTCTACTACCGCAACATCCGCCAGGAGGCGTACAAGGGCAAGCGGAAGTTCACCAACGTCAAAGGCAAATGGCAGGACGCCAAAGATCAAATGGAGTGGAAGCATGGAGCGGGACAGAAGATTTACGGGGGCCTCCTCACTGAGAATGTGGTTCAGGCTATTGCTCGTGACATCCTTGTTGAGCAGGGCATCTTTGCCGCCGAACAGGCCGGCTATCCCGTCAACATCCACATACATGATGAGGTCGTCCCTCTGGCTGACGAGAAGGACGGCGAGAAGGCTTTGGCCTTCCTAGTGAAGTCGTTGTCCACCGCTCCAAGCTGGGGCGAGGGCATGGCGTTGAGTGCCGAAGGCAAGGTCAGCAGGAGCTTGGGCAAATGATCGTGATACAGGAAGGCAACATCTGTCGGAACGAAGGCGGCGACCTCGGCATCGTCATCGGTGTCAACGAGCCGTGCATTCGCTGTGGCAGGATCAACGGCCCAGTGTGGTTCGGGGAGATGGTCGGCGACAACCCCAGCCTGTGGATTTCCAGCAGGCCGGTCAAGGTTGCGGAGTCATTGGAGGACTACGAACAAGGAAACGTGCTATGAGGATGACCATATGCATAACGTCGCTTTCCCGGATGATGATTGGGACGATGATCTTCCTGACCCTTTTATCGTCATCGTTTAAGCTGCGGAAGCTGCACCTGGTCCGCCCCGACCTGATTTACTATCCGCTGTACGTGGAGGTATACGCATGAAGAATAATCTGTGGTGGATTGTCGCTGTGGTGATTGGCCTCCTCGTACCTTTTGCGATGGTTCCAATTTGTTCGCTGTTGAGTCGCTGGGTCACGTATTGGTATAACTAAAAATGACCACCAAACAAATCACCGGCTGGACAACCTTGGCAGTGCTGCTCCTGGTCGTGGTCGTCGATGTCTACATGGCCATCCACGGGAAGGAACTGATTTCCCATGTGATGCTCCAGGCAGCCCAGAAGCATCCGATCCTGGCCGTCCTGGTGGGCATCCTCATCGGCCATCTGTTCTGGCCGCAGGGGTGCCAATGAAGTACCTCGTGTTGCTCTTGCTCGTCGCCGGCTGCGGTACACAGCCGAAGGTTTCCCCCTACGTGGACGGGGACGCGGGCAAGAGTCTGTACTTGGGCGTCAAACTGGAGTGGCAACTATGACCTGGGCAGCTTGGCTGACAATCATCTTCGTGTGCCTCACGCCCCTAGCCGTGCTCGGGCTTGAGAGCTTGTTCGTGTGGAGGATGAGATGAGCGGATATTCAGACGACTACGCGGTTCGCACCATACAGAAACCCAAAGTGCGTAGTTCGTCTATGCCCATGCTCATGGTCTGCACCAACAGCATCATGAACCCGGACGGTATCCTGCCCGTGGAGAATGAGACCGAGACCTCGCTCCTGGGCACCATCATCCACAGCCTATGTCAGTCCATCGTGGATACTGGCAGCTTCGACCTGATGAGCTACAAGGACCGGCTCAACCAGGAAGACTTCGACCGGGCTTCTATGTGCGTCTCCAATTTCATGACTGCCTGGCGTCAGGCGTCGCTCTACATGAAGACTCCGCAGACGGAAGTGGAGTTCGAGGTCGAGCTTGCCCACGTCATCGTCACCGGGCACATTGACAATCTTCAACTCGATCCTGCCCGTGCTTTCATCCTGGACTACAAGACCGGACGGATGCACGAGGATCACTACCATCAAATGGCGGCATATGCTTATGGAGCCTGGGACAAAGCCGGACGCCCCCCGATCTTCAACGTGTTTGTCACCACGATCTACCTGGAAGACAATAGCATCCAGAATTATGAATGGGATGTTGCAGGACTACTGGCATGGGAACGCGAAGTCAGTGTCCAGGTTTTGCAGTTGCGTTATACCGCCGGGCGGAAGTGTGCATTCTGCCCTCTGCAAGGTGGGTGCCCCGCCTACCGATCCTGGGGGGCTGGAGCAGTTGGCATCTTTTCCGACGACATAACGGTGCCGGCCAAGACCTGGGAGGAGATGACCCCCGAGGAACGCGGCGACCTGGTTGACAAGATGTACGTCATCAAGAAGGCCATCGACCGGGCCAACCTGGGGCTTCGCAACCTGGTCAAGAGTACGGGGGCAGTGGACGTTGGCGACGGCAAGGAATACGTCCTGGTGGAGGAGGAGCAGAAGCAGGTTAATTCCCGCATCGCCCTCCCCATCCTGACGACGTACCTGGGCAAAGAGGTTGTCACCAACAACACCCAGCTATCCCTGGACGCGGTGCTCGGGGCCTACTCCCAGCGGGCGGCACGGGGGCAGAAGACGGCAGCGAGGAAGGAACTGTTCGAGATACTGGAAAAGGCGGGTGCCATCACCCGAGTCAAACAAACGAAGATGTGGCGTAGACCCATCGGCGAGAAAACATTGGAGGCATGATATGTGGCGAGCAGCAGCGGATCGAGTCGTGATTCAGAAGACCTCATCTGGTCCCAAGCGGACAGCGGGGGGTCTCTACCTGCCCGACAAGATGAAGTCGAAGGGCCTGGAGGACGGCACCGTGCTTGCCGTTGGGCCTGATGCCAAGGGCATCCAGGAAGGCGACACCGCCTTCTTCATTACCCAGGGTTCGGTCGAAGTGCAGCCGGGCATTTTCTCGGTCAACGCGGATTACGTCGCCGCCATCCAGCGGCAGGACGAGCCTGAAGGCCAGCGATAAATCAGGGGCGGTGCCCCCTTAACAATCAACGGAGACGCAATGGACGATCCAAAGACAATGAAGAACATCGGGGCCGCTCTGCTGAAGGCCCAGCTTGAGATTCAGCAGACCGAAGTGAAGAAGACTGGCGAGAACGATCACTTCCACAACACCTACGCGGAGTTGCCGACAGTGATTGACGCGGTGATACCCGTGCTCAACAAGCATGGCGTCCTGGTCATCCAGCTTCCCACTTCCAGCGAGTTCCCCAACGTGCTCGCCCTGACCACTCTGCTGCTGCACGTCGAGAGCGGCGAGTCGATCAGTGCCACGGCGGTCACTCCCCTGGGCAAGGAAGACCCCCAGGGGTACATGGCTGCCATCACCTACCTCCGCAGGGGTTCGCTCATCTCTGCCCTCGGCCTGAAGACCGTCGATGATGACGGCGAGGCAGCGGTGGGGCGGGGCAAGCTGACGCCCACCACGTCCAAGACGGGCGAGGTCAAACGTCCAGCCTTCCTGAACAGCGGCGGCAAGAAGGCCGTTGTTGCAGCAGCCCCGCAGCGGCAGAAGGCCAGCATCTTCCCCAAGGTCGGAGGAGGGAAGCAGAACGCCACCCAGGAACAGGAGGAAGGGGGTGAAGGCGATGACCAGCAGCAAGATGGGAACTAGCCCCAAGACCAACTACAAGTTCGAGCGTAGTCTGAAGCACCTGGGCTTTACCCAGCGGGTCAAGATCGAATCTTACCGCAAGGGCTTAGAGCCACGGCCATACACGAAGCGTGGCAGCGACGAGGCGGAGCGTTTGGAACGCGGCTTCGGCATGCTACAGGATGACCAATGAAAGCAGAGAAGAAGCCACTATCCCCGTTGGACCTTTTGGGCGGCGGGGCGGCTGAAGATTTTGAGAGCGGCCCCCCCGAGCAGTTCGTGCCCTCGGGGGTCAAGGCCGTGGACAAGATCATTCTTGGAGCGGTCAACGCGGAGCTACTGCTAATAGCTGGAAACCCAGGCCAAGGTAAAACTGCACTGGCCATGCAGTGGGCCACGGCATCTGCCCAGAACGGATTGCCCTCGGCGATACTCTCCCTGGAGATGGGCAAGCGGGCCTTGCGTAACCGGCTCATCTCTGGCCTGACTGGCATACCGATGCAGATACTTCGTACCCGCGAATGGCCCAGTGCCAAGCATCGGCAAAGGGCAGTGGAGGCGGCTGAATACCTGGCCTCAATCCCACTCTACGTGGATGATCGGAGCGGACTGGATGCGATTCAGGTGTACGACACGATCACTTCCTGGAAGGATCGCGGAATCGGTTTGGGGTTTGTGGATTACATCCAGCGTATGGGCGGCGACAGCGACAGCCGCGTGCAGCAGGTGGGCGAGGCGGTTCGGTCCATCAAGAACGCCGCTAAAGATGCGGACCTGCCAATTGTGGCACTCTCCTCTTTGAACCGCACCGGCAACACCAGCGAGAAGCCTCGCCTGTCTCACCTGCGGGACAGCGGGGACATCGAGTTCGAGGCGGACACGATCCTCATGTTCCACTACCCAGAGGACGACCTGTACGAGGACATCCGCCTGTGCGACGTGCATGTGATGAAACAACGCAACGGACCTACCGGCGTGGCGTCGGTTCGCTTCAACAAACCAGCTACGCGATTCGAGGATTTAGACACATGAAAACCGTTTACATCGCGGGGCCAATGCGGGGCTACCCCGAATACAACTTCCCTGCTTTCCATCGTGCCGCTTCCCTGGGCCGGTCCCTGGGGTATCGGGTGTTCAGCCCTGCTGAGATGGATGAGGCAGACGGCGTGGCCGTGGAGGAGCGTCCGACTGGGGCCGAGGTCTCAGTCCAAGTGGCCAGAGACCTCATGCTCAAGGACGCCAAGATCGTCTGCGAGCAGTGCGACGCGGTGGCCCTCCTGCCCGGCTGGGGTAAGTCCCGAGGGGCAAGGTTTGAAGTGGCACTTGCCCAGTCCATCGGGCTTGAAGTGCTCAACGCCCTGAGCTTCACCCCCATGAAGGCGGTGCTCATCGGGTATGAAGACAATCCTGCCCTTGCCGGCAGTTGCGAGGATGGAAGCTGTGGCCTGCCGCCGCTCCATCACAACAGCATCCTCACGGAGATGGACGCCCTGATTCAAATCGGGACGAAGATCGCCAACGAAAAATAATTGGACGCGGCACAATTCGTGGTGCATAATTACGCCTTACGGAGGGCAACATGAGCTTTGAAACGAAGGACTCGGGGGAACGTCAGCAATTTGATAGCGGCATGCAGCGTGATACCCAGAACGGAAAAACACTTTTCCATTTGGTGTATGACGGGCCGATGTTCAAGCGATGGGCGGAGCTTCTGACCAGGGGGGCCATCAAGTACAGCGAACGCAACTGGATGAAGGCCAATGGAGACGCGGAGCGAGACCGCTTCAAAGCCTCCGCCGCCCGCCATTTCTACCAGTGGTTCATCGACGACACCGACGAAGACCACGGTGCCGCTGTCATCTTCAACATCAATGGTGCCGAGTACGTGAAGGGCAAGATGATCGGTGCCATGCCGCCGGAAGTGTACGCCGAGAAGCGGGTGGAGGCCCTGGTCGATAACGACGAACCCAGCGTCTTCACCAGCCGCTTCCCTGGCGAGCCGGTTGACCTGATGGAGAAGGGCGAGACCTTCACCGACGATGACATCGTGGACGCCCTGTACGAGGTCCAGGAGGGGGCAGGAACTCCCGACCCGCACGCCAGGGAAACAGCGGAGCGGTTTAATGGTGGTCGGCCCTACTACGATGAGACCTACACCAGCGGCGTTGACGTGGCCAAAGAAGGTGGCGACCACTCGTTCGTCACTTACCACGTTCCGATTTATTTCCATGAGACCGTTGATGGTCCGCTGGCCTCTTTCGACGAGCAGCCCGGCCAGTACATCGCTCTGATGCAACAGCGGCGGGTGGAGATGGCCCAGGCCCTCGCCGATCACCTGGAGCAGCAGGTGTGGGATAACCCCGACTTTGGAACGTCGTGCTCGGTCGATGCTCCCTTGGACTTCATCCAGAAGGCGATTCTCAAGGTGGCCGCGTTCTATGAGAAGCTGCGGACCGGGCTGGCCCGCAAGCTGCTGGACCTGGCGACTTCCCTCGATCCATATGTAACCGGCAATTACAAATGAGCGTTCAAAGCATTCCGCACATGGTCATTGTCTACCGTCCCCGGTTTGTGAAGCCGGGGGGATGGTTCGCCTGGGTGGCAAAGGATTTAGCAGACGTTCATCTGCCCACCTGGAAACGCCGGCTGGTCTGGTGGCCAGTCAGTGAAGCAGACGCAATCAACTGGAGGCTTACGTGGAATCCTACAAGTCAATCGAAACACTCTACGTCCGAGACCCTGACACCCATGCTCTGGACCTGAAGCAGATTCGCGTCCAGGAGAACCGGCTGATTAACGGCTGGGCAATGACGGAGAAGATCGACGGCATGAACATCCGGGTGCTCGTCACCCAGTTGGCCGGCGTCATTACCTTCACCGTCAAGGGTCGCACCGATGCGGCTCAGTTGCCGGCTGGTGTCGAGGCCCAGGTGTTGAAATACGGATTCGACGTGGATGTATGGCGGAAGAATATCTTCCTCGACCCCGCCAAGGACTCCACTGTCACCGTCTACGGCGAAGCGTTCGGTGAAGGAATCCAGAAGAACCCGCTGAAGCTGAGCGGCAAGCGGTTCCGAGCCTTCGACATCCTCCTGCCCGGCGGCATCTGGATGAGCGATGACGAGCTTCGTGCCGTCCCCCTCGACATCCCGACCGTGCCGTTCCTGGGCCTGGTCACTGGTCTCCCCCGCACGGAGAAGCAGTTGAACGAGATTACCGGCGGCGTCAGCAAGGTGGCCACCGAGCCGGTCCGGCCCGAGGGAATCGTGGCCCGTCCCCTCCTGCCCCTCTTTGACCGATACGGCAACCGCGTCATCTGGAAGCTGACCTACCGGGAGTTCGACAAGATTCGTGCCAACGAGGCACGGGCGAAGGCTGCCGAGCAGGGCATCGTCATGGCCGCTCCATCCACTGAAGTCATTAAGGCGGCGGAGGAGATTACCGCTGCGGCCAAGTCGTGAAGTGGTACGACCTCGACCTCATCGGGTGCTTCACGGTCGCGTTGGTGGTGGTGTTCTCAGTCCTCATGCTTGCCTGGAGGTAGCTATGAAATACGAAAGTTTCACTGATAGTGCTTTCCCCTGGCTGCGTATCTGGGGAGTCATGAAGGACCGGAAGTACATCTACGTTTACCTCGGCAGGCGGTGCTTCATCTTCCGCCGCAGGAAGGAAATAGCATGAACGAATTTGAACGGGAGGTCGGCAAGACCTTCCAGCAGTACCGGGACGCCCGTGTGGCCAGCCTGGTCTTCCTTCATCCGCCGATGCGGGTGGGGGGCATGATGGGCAAGCAGCCATGCTTCGTGCAGACGGGCAAAGCCCCCTTCGACGTGGCCGGCATCTACTACGACAAGGCCGGGACAGCTATCGGCCTGGAGTTGAAGCAGACTGCGGACCACGAGACAAGTCTGCCCATTGTCGGGCCGGACAAGAAGGGGAATGGTCTCCAGTACCACCAGCTTGCCGCCCTCGTCGAGGTTCACCAGGCCGGCGGCGTCGCCCTGGCCCTGTGGAACAACGGCGGGGAGGTTGGTTTGCTGACTGGGGACGCAATACAGCTTGCCAAGATTCAGTATGACGCCAGCCTAAAAGCGGAGCAGGCCGGCAAAGAGATTACACGCGGCAGCCGCTCGATCCTTTGGGGGATGTTCAAGCCGGTGAAGGATGGCCACGGCGGGGCACCGCTCTGGCTTCCCGCGTCGCCGGTAGACAAGCGAAAGAAGGCAGCATGACTCTCAATCAATTCCAAACCGCTGCCGTGCGGAGCGTCAACCCTGGTGCCACCTACAAGGATCGGATGGCGGACTATGGCCTGGGTGTGGCCGGCGAAGCTGGAGAGGTCGCCGACATCATCAAAAAGGTTGTCTCTTACGGCAAAGAGATGGACACCCAGAAGTTCAAGAAGGAACTGGGGGATGTCCTGTGGTACGTGGCTGCTCTGGCCTGGGTCAACGGCATGACCCTGGAGGACGTGGCCGTGACGAACGTGAACAAGCTGATGGCCCGCTACCCCAACGGATTCGAGGCGGAGCGAGCCAAGACCCATAACGGTGAATGATGAAGACACGTAAGCCGAAGAAGGGGGCAGAGGTCGTGTTCGTCCTGGAGAAGGGCCAACGCTTCGCCACCGTGACTAACGTGTGGACTCGCCCCGTTGACATTGCCCTCCTGGCCGAACGCTACGGAACGAGCGTCGAGGCGATGGTTGAATCCCACCGCCTGCGGGCGAGCCTGGAAGTGCAGACTGCCCCGGAGGATGGTCTGCCCAACCCCTACTACGTGACCAACGCGGAGTACGACGAAGCCGGACGGGTGGGAAGCTGGCACTACAAACCATGAAGATCGAAGTCAAAAATCTGTTCAAGGATGAGATTGACAGCACCTACGACGTGTTCTGTGGGTGGGGCGAAGGGCCAGACGTTGGCATCAACCTGCAACGGAAGGCAGGTTCGCACGCACACTACTCCGACCTTGACTTCGTGCCGATGGATTTTACTGCGGACCAGGCGGAGGCCCTGGGTAAAGCCCTGCTCACCGCTGCCGAGGAGGCACGGCGATGGGACAGGGAGTTGAATGCGTATTTCGAGGCCCACAAGAATGACCCATCCACAACAAGACAGCCCCTTTTGATGTTTACATCGGTCGCCCTGGACCGTGGGGTAATCGGTTCGTCATCGGGCGAGATGGGACGCGGGAGGAAGTGGTAGCCAAGCACAAGAGGTACTTGGACGCCCGGCCCTGGCTGAAGGCCAAGGTCCGCAGGGAGTTGACAGGGAAGACACTAGGCTGCTGGTGCAGCCCATCACAGCTATGCCACGGGGATAACTACATTGAGGTCTGTGATGGCATTGATGACACTGAAGGAAGCGGCAGCCCAAGCAAAGCTGTCAGCGAAGACGCTACGCAATCACTGTAAGAGCGGACGATTGAAGTGCATGGACTACGGCACGGGGGGTGTACGCCATGACTGGCGAATCACCCCGGAGGCCCTGGAGGCTATTGAGCCAGCCCCCATCATCCCGCAGCCCGCTGCTGCCCCTCGCCGGGGGCGTCGTCGGGGACGATCCGCATCTGCGGCTGTCCAGACGTACCTGCTTGATGCTTAGGCTGCGGCCACAGGCGGAGGCGTACCACCCTGGCCACCTTGCGAATCCGCTTCCATCCAATTTCCTCATGGTCGTACCCGTCTTCGACCTTGTTCCCCGAGTGACCCATGCACAGGTTGAGGGCGTCCTTGTCCCTCGCCTTCTTGCCCAGCGTCTTGAACGTGTGGCGGAATCGGTACGCGGTCACACCCTCAAGCTCCAGCCTCTTAGCAATCCGGCTGACCGTCAGGGAGATGGCGTTGTGGACAACAATCTTCAACTTGCCGTTGACGTTCCGCTTCTCCTCCCAGTAGTACGGCTGCTGCTTTCGTGTGACGAATACAAGGGCCTCTCCGCCTTCTCTGCTAATAGCTGCCTGGGTGTGCTTCAGCTTCTTCACGTCCTCCAGGGCGGCGATAGTCTTCTTCCACAGATAGCCTACGCGGGCGTTGCCGGTCTTGTGCCGGGGGTAGTCGAGCTTCCGCCCGTCCAGGTGCCGCCACTTCATCCGGCCCAGGTCCGCCGGCCCCATGCCCGTGTTGACGGCCAGGAGAATGATGGCCTTGAAGTTCGGCTGAGCGTCCGAGAGCATCTTGTCAACCTCCTCGCCCGTAACAATTCTCTTGGAGTGGTCCTTCAACCCTGCCCTCATCTTTTCCTTCTTGAGAGCTTGCTTCGTCGTGACTGGGGCCTTGAAGGCAGAGCCGAAGTTGGGAAGGGGGGCATGGCCGTTGCCGGCAGCCCAGCGGAACATCGCCTTGATGTACGCCTGGACTCGCTTGCGGGCGAGGGCTTTGAGCTTCCGGCTTTCCAGCAGGTGTTGGACGTAGCCGCCGAAGTGCTCGGGCTTCAGGTTGGCCACGGCGGTCTGCGGCTTGATCCATTCGATGAAGACGCCGAGTTCGGTGTTGTACTCACCCAGGGTGGCCAAGCTCAGGGTGCCAGCGATGACATCGAGTTGGCGTTGATCGAGAAACCTTTTGACAATCTCGCCCACGGTGGGGAGGCCCTTCGATTCAAGCTGCCTCAGATGGTCGGTGCCGGCGAAGATGCCAGCGACGCGAGAGTCATAGTCCTTGACGGCCCGCTCGCCCTTGGGGTCATCCTTCCAGCTTCCGAAGTAGTAGGGCTTCTGGTTGATCTTCTTCCACCACTGCCCGTTCAGGTGGGGGGACAGGGGGAAGTCTTCGTGTGGCTTGTTCGGTCGCGTCATCTTTCCTCCAGGTGTCGTAACAGGTGTCGTATCGACCAGCCCGTCACTCGACTTTTGCAAGTTTCTTAGGAAACCTGCGAATCACGAAGGAAAGATACTATATTTTCAGTCCTCTGTCAAGTGCGTTTCCAGCTTAATAATCAAAGGTGAGGGGAATCTAAGGGCCGCTTAGAGAAGCCAAGAATGGGGGTGTCAGGTGTCCGACACCCGACTTGCGCCTAAGCCATTCGCGGGGTACGTTGTCGCATGACCAACGACAACGAGACGAAGATCGAAGTGGCGGGGCCTGAGCCTGTACCCGAACCTGTTTGCGTCGTCATCATCCATCGCGGTAAGCCGCCGCTCCTCCCCAAGACCTACGCCCAGGCTAAGCTCTGGGCCAAGGGAAGGAAGCGGACGGTGATTGGCCGTGGCTACGTCCTGTTCCGCGAGAAGGATGGTTACTGTCTGATGGCTGAGCAGAGGGGCAGGGTGAAGGTCATCGACGTGTGGCTTCCCTCTGATGACAATGGGCAGGGCCGGAATTGAACCGGCGACACAGCGATTTTCAGCCGCTTGCTCTACCAACTGAGCTACCTGCCCCACTTCCTCTCACACCATCCTATCACCCAGAGGATTGCGATGGCAACAAACCCGGCTACTGCGGCCACAAGAAATTTTGCAACTATCTCCATGCCTTCCTCATCGGCAAAAAAGAACCCCTGGTTTGAGGGCCACCAGGGGTTCGGAGGGAAGATGCTGCCGTGAGGGCAGTTCGTAGTTTACGCTGGCACGGGAGCGGGGTCAACCTTTGCCTGCTTAAAGGCCATGAGCTTCTGGACCAACCAGCGGATCGCACCGACCACATGGGGGATGCCGGCAAACAGGATGAAGCGGACAGCCTTGATTGCCCAGAGGGCAGGAAGCGACCACCACCCAGGGCGGACGTTGCCGACTGCGGCGAGGATACCCAGCAGCACAGAGATACCAATGCCGAACCAGAATAGATGCTTCTGCTTGGGGCTGAAGAACGATTCCTTCAGGTCTTTAATTTCCTTCGCCTGGTCAGCCAGCTTCTCCAGGGCATCACCGACTTCTTCCTTCACTGCCTTCGTTTCCTTAACAGCTTGGGTCAAGTCCTTGTCGGCCTGCTTCAGTTCACTGCGAGCTTCAGGGACAGCCGGCGGAGTCTTGGCAAGCTGAACATCGGCTGCCTTAACGTGGGCCTGGCCCGACACCAGAGGGGCCTCGATCCGCTCAACCGGGTTCGGCTGCGGGGCAGCAGAGCACCCACCGAGGGACGCCATAACTGCGATTGTCATGATGACAGTAAAAAATGCGAGTGCAAGGAACAGCAAAACATCGCTGATATTCCTCACTACAAAAGGGTGTTTCATAGTCCCATTTTCCTTTTCGCCCACTCCAGGGCAGAGTTAAAACCAATGGACACGAGTGCGACGATGCCGGCGTAACCCAGCAGGGCCTTCTTCTGGTTTCCTTCCAGCTTGATGATCCGGGCGTACTGGCCCTTGATCTTCCACTCATGCTCCTCAAGCTCTTTCCGCAGGGGGGCAATCTCCAAACGGAGAGCGTCCACCACGGGGTCAACGATGACCTTCTTAATGTTCTCGGCGTCTTCCAGGTTCAGTGGCATGGCTATTCCTCATCGCCTTGCGGCACTGCCCCGGCCTTGACTCTGGCCCAGTCAGTTTGCAGGCGTTTCATGTACGCAACCCGGTCTTCCCGTTTGAGGGATTTACTGGATCGCAGCTTGGCGAACATCTGCGGGCCAAGCCTCCGCTTCTCCCCGTCGTCCATGACCTCCCATACCTTCATTGCGTCGTCGAACTCCATAGACTTGACCGACCGCTCCAGCATCCCGGAGAACTTCTGCCGGCTGCGGATGTTCTGGATGTCCGCTTCAGTGAAGTCCCCGGACTGCATCGCCTCCCGGATGTTCTCCCGAGCGTTCGGCTCTTTGGCCTTCAAGGCGTTGGCCAGGTCGCGGACCTTCTTGGAATGGTCAGCCTCCTCCTGGGTTCGCGTCCCGTGGGGCTGCCGCTCCTGCATAATCTCCTGGGCCTTCAATTCAGCTTCGCTGTGTGTGATGTCGCTGCGAGCCTGGACGATGCCGATGATGGGGAGTAAGGATCGAGCACCCTGCCCTTCATCATGGAGCTTCTTAACTTCGCGGACGCCGAAGGGAGTGAACTGCTCGCCCACGAACTTCGCTTCGTCCAGCAGTTGCTTCATGAACGGATCGTCTTCGTTGCGAATCTTCGTGCCGTAGTAGTCCTTGTTCGCCAGCATCTCCATGATCGTGTTGAGCATGGGGTGGACCTTGTTGCTGAGGGTCTTCGCTGGGTCTTTCCCGTATGCGAGCACGTCCTTCATGTAGGAGGGAAGGGCAAGTCGGATGTCGTGGCCTTCCTTGTCCTTCTCCCCGGTCTTGGGGAAGAACCAGTCCTTGGCTTCTTTGGGGACGCCGTTGCCCAGGGCGTAGTGGACCATGCCACCTACGAGGCCAGCCATGATTGGCATTGCTGCGGCGTAGGCCATGCGGTGCGTGAACTCGGTGTTGCCGAAGCTGCGGTCAATGGCTGCTTGCTTAACCATCGTGCCGAGGTCGGCCACCCCGCCGGCCAGTTCTCGAAGCGTACCCAAGTTCCATCCAACGGAACGGGTGGAGGCCATAGCGAGGTCTTTGGCTGCTTTGTTCCAGAACAGGTTGTCATAGACCAACTCTCCCATTCGGTTGTCCACACTGTCCCAGGCTTTAGCCATCGCCGCCCGCACTTCCTCACGCCCGGCCCCTGCCGGCATCTTGGAAAGCTCATAGCGGGCCATGTCATGGAAGACGCCCATCTTCATGCGGGGCACGATTATCTCCATGATGGGTTTCGCGGACTGCTCAATGCCGGCGAAGGGAAGGCGGAGGGCTGCACCGATATAGTTGCCCTTCTTGAACGCTTCCATCATCTTGTCGGTCATGCCGGTGTGGTAGAAGTCATCCATCTTGATGCGGCCACCAGCCGCTTTCATCGCGTCCACGATCTGAGCAATCTCAGGCGTCGTGCTGCCGGGCTTCACCCATTCCCGAAGGACGAGGTTGCCTTTGTGGATGTTGCCGATGGCCGGACCGATCATGGTCGCCGCGTTGACGACAGACTTCCCTGCCTCTTTGAATTGGCCGCTCCCAAGCTGTTTGAAGGACAGAGCCAGCTTCGACGTTGCCGAGTCGAGTGTAGTGTTCAGCAGATGGAAGCCGGACATACCAAGCTGCACCTGGTTCATGACGTTGCCGGCACCCAGGTACGCCCGGAATAGGCCACCGAAATTCTTGTCCCCTCGGATGCCTGGAGACAGGTAGTTGTTGATGACGTTGGCGACAGCTTCAGGAGCGACGATGTAGCCTTTGATCTGGATCGCACCGCGACGGCTCGCCTTGGCGTACACCGTGGCGATGTTGTCATTGATCTTCGCGTAGCCTTCCGGCAGCCCGCCCCTGGCACTGACCCTGGTGAGCACGCCCTTCATGCCCATCTCTTGGAACGCCTGGTGGATCGTGATGTACTTGTCCATCTCCCGCACGCGGAGGAGCACGGCTTCGACTGGGTTCTCGGTGACGGGTTCTAATCCCTTCTTGATGCCATCCGAGAACAGCTTCAATGTCCGCTGTTTAAGGAAGCCCTTCTTCCCCTCCAGAGGAGCTTTGGCAATCGCTTCCCCATAGACCGACTTGGCTTTCGCCGGGTCTTTCCACAGGTGGGGGAAATAGTCTTCAATGAAGTTGGCCAGCTTGCCAGTGCCGAGGGCCTGCACCTGGGCCAGCCGGTCATTCAGGATGGCACGGAGGGCGTCTGCTGCGGGCTGAAGGGCAGGATCGGTCTGCCTCAATCCCCGCTCCATCTTGTCGATGAAGTCACGGGTGATGGGCACGTCCAGCTTCTCGAACGCCTTCATGGAATCGCGGAAGGCTTCGTTGAGCCGGTCGCTACGCTGGGCCAATTCTGCCCCGCGTTCGCGGATGGTGTTGGCGGCATAGCGGGCATCGTCACTGCGGACCTGGGGACCGAGGATCGACTTCACGCCGGTCCACGCAGCCTTCAAGCTCTTGCCGGCTTCCTCCAGCCGGGGCTTCACGTCCTCGTCAATGAACTTCTCGCCTGGATAGAACAGAGTCCGTTGGGCTTTGGTTATTTCGGAGGGCTGATGCTTTGCGAATTTTTCAGCCCTTTGAGCGATTCGGTTAAGAACTTCCTTACGACCTTCAGCGACGTAGCCGCTGGGAGGTTCTTCGCCGCTTCCCGCCTCTTTCGCTGCCCCTTCTGCACGGCTGATAGATTCTTCAGATAGTCCAAGTCCTCGGAGGGCTGCTCTGACATCGGGGTCTCCCAGCATGTCGTGGAAGGCAGGGGCCTCGGCCACGTCTTCATGCGTCAAATTCTTCAGGGCCTCATGGCCCGTCGTGTCCTTGTTGATTCGTTCCGATAAGGTCTTGAAGAAGCTCCAGATGGTCTCTTGCACCTGGGCCGGCTCAAGCCCCATCGACTTCGCCACACGGCGAACCTTGGCAGTATACCCCAGGTATCCGCCATTGTCAGAAAACACCTTCTGGTCAACGTCGCCGAACTTAGCCATCCATGCATCGTTCGTCACAGCCTGGAGGTTGCCCCGGACGTTCTCAGTGAAGTTGCTGACCTTGGGGCCGGAAAGCTGTTCGCTCCGCAGTGCCCGGATGATGTTGGGCTTGCGGGTCTCCATCACACCATCTAGGAGGGCTTCAATCTTGGCAGGATCGTTTGGCCGGCCAGCATCGTCCCAGGCTTTCCACACCTTGATGGTTTCACGGAAATTCTTCTCGACCGTTTGACGCGGGGAATCCGCCGCGAGCAAGGCGGCGAACTGGCGACTGTCGGGGCCGAACAAATCAATGAGTGCCGCCGCAGCCTTCTCGTACCAGCCCTTCTTCGCAATGCCCGCCTGGGCCGCTGCCTCGAACTCCGCGTCGGCGGGGAGAGTGCGGAAGACATCCAGAGCACGCTTCGCTTCAGAATCGGTCAGTGACTCCCGCTCCTCGGGAGTCAAATGCTTCATCAATTCCTTCTCACCCTTTGGGGCGAAGGACGCACCGTTTGCCTGCTCAACTTTGTGGAACTCATCGGGCAGGAGGGTGGCCTTCTGCTCGGCATAGCGGGTGTCGGTTGGATTGGCCTGGTTGTGTTCACCCTGCGGACCGAAGTTGACCCAGGAGTTCTGCCCCCTGGTCTCGGTCGTCATAGCACCACGGGCCTGCTCGGAATACATTACCGAGTGAGACCGCCATGCATTCTCCTCTCCGCGAGGGCCAAATCCAACTCCCTCTTTAGTGTGGCCAAAGTAGTCGTGGACCGCCCGGAAGACATCATTGTACGTGTAAGGCGTGCCAGGTGCCTTTTCCGCAAGCGGGTGGTCGGCTGGTAGATCGCCGCCCTGATAGAAGTATAGATGTTTATGTTCCGCAACATCGTTTCTCATCTCCTCCGAGTTTTTGTAGGGCTGCCCCTCCTGATTCCACGCCTCGAACTTCACACCCTTCGATTCGAGGTACTTCCACTGGTCGAGCGTTTCCTTTTTGAAGGCTTCGTAGCTGGCTTTGACTTTCGGGTCGTTGGGGGAATGGGTGGATAGATCATATGCTGAAGCAATCCGCTTGGCCCGCTCGACGTTGACTTCAGCGTAGGAAGAATCTGGGTGGTAGGGTACTCCGTTCGCCTTTGTGTATTCCTCAGCTTCCTTACGAATGCGGTCATTGCCCTTCGGAGCAAAGAGGGTGCCTTGGGTTTCGACTTCACGGGGGCGACGGGTGGCCCGTACTTTCGCAGGTGGGCCAGCAGCCTCAGTTTTCGGGACTGCCGCTTCTGAGCCTCCGCTTGTTGCCTCCGAATTTCCTCCCAGTATTCGTACCCCTCTATCTCCATTTTTGCTAGGAACTTCCGAAACATTTGCTTCCTCCGGTTTGACTGTTTTATCGCGGAGAAGGGCAAGAGCCTTGTCCACGATCTGATGTTTGCCAGTGAGCTTATCCCAGATGCCCTGGCCGGTTTCGACGATCTTCTCCCAGACACCAGCCTTCTGCCCCATGAGGGCACGGCGGATGACGGAACGGGTGGCCGCATCCTGCAAAGCCATCGCCCCGATTTCCCGCTCGGACACTTCCGGCGTCAGGTACTTGCTCGTGTCGATGCCCTTCATCTTGGCGAGCTTCGACTTGTAGGTGTCCATGTACTTCGTCCGCTGCTCCTGGGGAATCGCCTCCAGGAAGGCTTTGGCGGCAGCCGGATCGCTGTCCTGGACAGTGTGCATCCACTCATGGCCCAGAACCGACACCCACCCCTTTACGGGGTAACGAGCGTCGATGAACGCGACTCCTGGATGATCTGGGTGGATGAAGCCAGCGGCACCACCGGAGTCGTTAATGTGGACGACTTTGATGCCCAGAACCTTCTCGACTGCGTTTGAAGCAGCCCGGACGTACTTGCTTGGCTTAACAAGTCTCGCTTCGGGTCGAATGTTCGGAAGGTCGGATTCGGCTTTAGCCACTTCGGGAACGGCCCGTACCGATTCAGAAGGTACTGGCTTTGATACCGTTCCTTCAGGTAAGACGACCTTGCCAGCCCCGGATTGCGGTACTTCTGGAGTACCTCCCGGTAAACCTGTCTGTCTTCCTTCAGGTACTCGAACCACGTTCGCCGCATCTCCCGGTCCACCAGCAAGTGCCACAGGAGCTTCAGCCTTGACTTGAGCATTTGCTACCTCCGCAGGTTGCATTGACCGGACTGGCACTGGCCCGGATTGTCCTTGTTCAGCAGGCGTGCCAACTCCTGCAACAGCCGCCGCTGGCGGCGTAATTGACGGGACTTTGACCGTATCGCCAGCACTTCCCTTCGCCAGCTTAGAAACGCGGTCACGAAGTTCAGAGCCATAGCTTTCAATTTGGTCATCTGTCAGCCCTCGGGATTTCAGTTCGTTGATGGCTTCCTTGCCGACCTTCCCCAGCCTGGGCTGAGTCGCGGCATAGTGGAGCTTGTCGTCACGATTCTCGAAGTCGAGCACAAGGCCCTTGGACTCTGCCCCTTCCTGGACGCGGTATTTGGGAACCGCCTTGTCAACCAGACTCGTCTTCGGCTCGGGAGCGGGGGCAGTGAGGAGAGGCTTCATTACCTCGGCAGTGGGGGCCGGGACTTCGTTGGGTTTGGCTTGGGGAGCAGACACTTCCAGGGCTTTTGTATTTTCGGCGACTGGAGCACGGCCTTCCGCGAGACCACGCACGCCACCCGACCCCAGCCCGCCCACGGCGTTGACTGCCGCCTGGTGGAGGATCGCTTCAAGGGAGGGGGATTCGCCTGTCAGCAGATACTTGGACGCCTCGCTGGTCAATCCCTGGCCGGCACCGACCGCACCTTGGGCGAAGGCATCTTTGACCGCCATCGTCATCGCCGCCCGGATCGCCGGCTGCTTCGTAGCTGCCGAACCGATGGCACCGAACTTCATCAAGTAGGTGTTGACCACGCCGTCAACGGCACCGCCGGCCAGAGCCACAGAGTTTGCGTCTGCTTCGTTCAAGCCCTGAGCACGGGCAGCGTTATAGGTTCTCTCGTAACCAGCTTGGAAGCCTTGTGCCCCCATCTGGCCGAAGGCCAATGCCTTATCCACTCCGCCGGCTTGGAACGCTCGCCCCATCATTATCAATGGGGGAATCATCTCTGCACCGGATTCGACCAACTTCTGGGCCGTCCCAGTGTTCAGACCGAAGTGGCTGTTCTGAGCGACAGTGGATTGGGGGAAGGACTTTTCGACGTTGCCCGTAATCTTGTTGAGAGTGTTGGCGGTAGCCTGGCGTGCGATGGCTGCGGAACTGGTGCCAGCGTTTGGATCAGCACCCTCGCCATTCTGGTAGCCAGCTTCAACGCCTTGCTCGACCGTCCCCAGGATGAGATTTGCCCCACCCTTGACCGGCTCGGTGACGGTCTTCGTTGCTCCGCGAATGGGAGCATTGACCAAAGTTGCCTGGAGTCTTCCCACCTGTTCGGGAGTCTTTCCAGCTTGCCCGGCCTGCTGACCTGCGAGGGCGACGTTAAGAGCGTTGGTGCTGTATTCCTGCCGCCACTTATCTTCGGTGGCCTGTCGTTGCTCGGGTGGGATGCTGCCCTGGAGATATGCGATGGCGTTGGGGAGGGTCTTTTCGGATGCCTCAGTCACCAGACGGGTTTCGCCTGGGTTGGCCTGCCGATAAGCCTCGTCCGCACTAGAGACAATCTTCTGCCCCTGGGACTGCAAAGCGGCATGGCCAAGCTGTTCCCACTTCTGGCGAACATAGCCTTCCGCTGCCTGACTGATGACTGGGTTGGATGAATCGAAAGCCTGAGACCCTGTTGAAGCCAGTGGATCGCCAAAAGGATTTGACGTGGCTTGGGGCTGAGACGGGGCAGCATTCGCTGGTGCGTCACCGAAGGGATTCATAGTTTATTTCTTTGTGTAGGCTTTGCCGTCGCCGGCCCAAATGTAGGTCGTGCCGCTGGGAACCTGAGCGTACTCGGTCGCGTCGTGAACCACCGGAGGAGAACCCGAGCCAGCCGCAGGGCTGCTATTAGCTGGGGCCTGCTGCTGAGCATCCACCATCTTGTTGACGGTGCCAGGATCGACCACCGGAGCGGTCTTTCCCGTCAAGCTGTTGGTACGAGTAACCACTTCCTGGTTCATCCCGTCCAGTTGTTGCTGAAGCTGTTGAGCAGCTTGTAGAGCCGCCTGGTACTTCGGCATCATGCCCAGAGCGACATGCTTGCCGCCGGGTAGCGGCGTCGGATCGAGCTTCGTGGCGAAGTCCTTGTTCTCGTCGATGACGTAGGAATTGATTTCCTTGGCCTTCTTCTGAAGCTCCGCACTGATGAGCGAAGCCGAACGACGAACGGCATCCAAGGCCCTGCGATTCGCTTCCTCGGGATTCAATCCCGAATTGGCGTTAAGGCGGTCCTGGTTGGTCTGGAAGTTTTCCTGCCCCTGCTGATGATACTGCTGGCTTTGAGCCATGCGGGCTTGGGCGTTCGCGTCGTTGGCGGAGACGGCCTGCTGGCTGATGTCAAGCTGACGGTTACGCTGTTGGTTCTCCGCCACCTGCTGAGTGTTAGCCGCGTCCATTGCCCGCTGCTTCATCTCCAGGTCCGCGTTGGCGTCATCCGCTTTGAGAGCGTTGGAGATTACGAAGTTATCCTGCTGGTCCTGTTGAGCCTGGGCCTGCTGCATCATCCGTATCAGTTCCATGTCCCGCTGCTGCTTCTGCAATTGAAGCTGCTGAGCCTGGACTTGCCCTTGTCCGGCCCCGCCCTGTTGGGCCATGCCGAGGGCAGCAGAGATTGGACCGTATGTGACGTTGATCGCCATTATGCGTACCCTTTGCACATATGGATCATCTTCTGGATCGAACCGACGTTCGGGTCAGAGCAGCCCGACCATTGGACCGAGATGTATCCGCACTTACTTGGATCGGTCGATTGCGAAGCACAGGGAGTGTTCGGAGTATTGGGGGTCGGCGGGGGCTGGTTAGGAATCGGGGGAGGCGGCGTATTCGGGGTGTTTGGAGTCGGAGGCGTATTGGGTGTGGGCGGAGTGTTCGGCGTAGGAGTGTTGGGGGTGTTCGGAACGGGCGGCTGCTCCTGTGGAATCTGTCCCTGCTGGGGAGCTTGGATAGCCGTGTTGGAACCCAGGGCACCACCGCCGCCACCGGACGATCCGCCGCTGGTATTCAAATGGTTGATGCTGCCCTGCGTGCTGGTGATAGTGGTCTTCTTCGTGGGCGTGTTCGCCGCCTGAGCTTGCGACGCAGCCGACACGAGGCCGGCATAATCGCCGATGCTGGGAGCGATGTCATTCCGGTTGGCGATGAAGTTGGAAATGCTGTTCGCCCCGGCGTTCGCTTGCCCCGCCTGTTGAAGTCGAATGTTGCTACGAGACTGGGCCTGCTGGTCCGCGAGGGATAGGCGGGCCAATTCAGCGGATCGCTGGGGAATCGCCGACATGGTATCCATGACGGTCGTATTCCCGATGCCCCGGCCAATAGCCGACTGCTGAACATCCGCAATGCCCGACTTCTCTCGTTGGTTGATGTCGGCAAGCTGGCTGGCCCCGACATTCTTAATGTCATTCAACGCACCAGAGATGAACCCGGCACCCTGGTTATACCCCTTTGACAATACATTGAGGCCCTGGCCGTATCGTTGGTTGTTCGCGTTGTTGGCCTGGTTCTGCCCCGTCTGAGCGAGGTTAATCGCGTCAGTAATGCTGAAGCCCCCAGTGTAGGGCTTGTACTGAATCGGATCGGGAGGCGAGAGATTCACGCCATTATATTTGATTGCCATTTAACTCCAGGAGAGCGTTAATTATACCACATTTTCGGACTTAAAGCAAATTAGATGTTCCATGCGTCGGCATCGACGATGGTATGTGTCCACACCCCCAAGGCCCCTGGATCGACCGAAATACCAATGATGAGGCCAGCCACAGTCGTATCAAAAGCCGCCGACGTAGCCACCAGAGTAGGGCTTCCAATATTAGCAAACCCAGTCGCATCCAGGTTATGGGTGAGGGTGAGAACCCCGGAGATAACGCCAGATGCCCCGCCAATAGCCCGGACGGTCACTTCAACCGTGACGTAAGCAGTATCAATCACGCCTGTCTGGGCGGGGCCTGTCAAAGTCAATCGGGCAGTGTCGGCGACCGATCCCGCCGTCCCAATACGGATTCTCCAAATGGGAGTAGCAACACCAGCCGCCGTCTTGGTGATTGCCATGACCCAGGTGAACTTCGTTCCCACTTGGAGCTTGTGTGATGGAATGGCGAGGTTAGAGCCGGTCAGATAAGTGTCTGCCGCGTTAGCCACAACATCCGCAGTATTGGAGTTGTGCAGACCGTGCAGGGTTCGGACATACCCAGCGTTGTTCTGCTCAGAAAACTGGGCGGTGGATGAATGGGGGAACAGCGTATTCACTGTGCCACCGACTGGGGTGGGAGGAGCTTCTTGATCGAATACTGCGTCGGCCATTATATGATCCTCAGTTGTGCAGTGCCTTGGAGAGTCACCCGCTGGGTGCTCGTCAAGATCAACCGCTTCGCCATCACCGTAAAGTTCCCAGTAGGGACAGTCACGCTTGCACCAGGGGCGTAGGGAAGGTAGCCGGTAAACTTGATGCCCGATGCACTCAACGAAAGCGAAGCTCCATCCAGCAGAATCCCGAGGCCAGTGGAAATGAGCATCCCGCTGCCGCCCCTCAGATTCACGCCGATGCCTGTCGCCCCGCGAGTGAGGGACGTGTCGATCAACTTCACGCGGAGCAGGGAGCTTATACTTTCAAGTCCGCCAGCAGAGTCCAGATTCAACTGGATTTGACTGCCCGTGTTCTGGAGCGGAGCAGCGACCCGTATCGTGCTGGTAAGAGCACCGGCCCGGCCCCGCTGCTGGTTGCGGCGGAGTCGCATTGAATTAGCCGCGTTTCGGTCAATACTTGGCATTACCGCCTCCGAACAAGTCCACCGTCCATGACCATCGCCACGATCCGCTCCAAGTTCCAAGTCTTGTTAAGCACCGAGTTCGACACCTTCACGATGAAGGCGTTGCCCCTGGAACGATTGAGCCATCTGAACTGCCGGCGAGGGGCGGTGAAGGTCTTCGTTCGGGTGGACCTGGGAGCACTGTATGCCTGCTCCACTGTCGATCCTGTGAACACTTCAATCTTGGCGTTGTAGTCCCCGGCCACGAACCCAGTCTGCGGCTCGCCCAGGATCACGTCTGCCCATTCCCACAGCGATTCAGTGACGTTCGAGGATAGGTAAGGGGCGAAGATGAGGTAGCTGGAGATAGCAGTGCCATCATCGCTCTTGTCGGTCTGGGTGAGCTTCTGGATGTACCCAGTTCGCCCGCCCATGAGAATTGCCCTGTCACTCGGACCGTCGCCATCGAACACGATTGCAGAGATGGGGCCGTGCGACGCCGGGAACTGAATGGGCCAAAAGCTGCCTGTCTTGGAGTCATACCAAATGTGCGTTGTCGTACCCGACACAACAGGCGTCACGAAGATGTACGCCCCTTCTCGGTCGCGGTCCCAGGCCATCTGCACGTAAGAGGAACCTCGGTTGATCTGCCGGAAGAAGTCGGCCCATTTCCCGTTGCTAAGGTTCTCTGGAGCACTTCCCGAAGGGGACATCCTGAAGAACCCGCCAGTGCCCACGAAGTAGACTGTGCCGTCCGGGGATTTAGTCCAGGCGTTCGACCCCAACATTCCGATGGCGTCACTCACCATGTCAATGCTGCCGCCGTCCGCAGGATCGCCCCGCATCGCCCAGAGATTGTGGTCGCCGCCGATCAACAGAACGTCGTCAGAGAACGGCATGAGGCTGATGATAGGTTCGCCTATCCTGCCCGCCGTCGATGCGTTGCCGGCGAACGCCGCCGCACTGTCCGTCTGGGAATAATCCCAGTCGGTCAGGGTGCCAACCCGTGTGAAGAAGAAGTTCTGCATGTTGTCACGAGGGGCAGCGAGAACCAGACGCCCCCTGTAGACCGCCGCGAGGGTGCAGAGGGTTGGAGCGGTGCCCGCTGTCGCGGCATAGGTTTCCATGCTCTGCGTCAGGAGGTTCAGTTGTTTGATCGTGAATCCGTCAACGATGTATGCCTTGCCAGTCGAAACCGCCACTGAGGGAATCACGTCGGCTTTCAGGATCGCCGTACCACCAACGGCCACCGCGATACTTGTTCCAGTGGAATTTCCCTCGTACACGTTGCCGCCGCTGCATGCCACAAGATTCGTCTGTCGCAGAGTCGCAACCGAGGTCGCGGTATAGACCTGGAAGTTATCCACAGGGGCATTCGTAACCGTTCCCGCAGCGTCAATCCACGCGAATCCAACCTGCGTCTGGGACGAACCGGCGGAGGTTGTTGCAGTCACATACAGAATCCCATCCACGTATCCTTGGAACGAATCTCCATTGGCCCGCAACTCTAAAATATGCTCGGAAGTGTTCAGGAGTGCGGAGGTATTCGTCGGGATAGTGTAGATGCTGGAGATGGTGACATCGTTGGATGCGATACTGATTGTTCCTGGTCCAGCACTGGTGCTGGCTTGGAAGGTGAGGGTGAGAGCGTTAGTACCCGCACTCCCCGCAACTGCCCCAAGTCGAGCCGCGAGATAGTAGTTTGGATTGAGAGTGCCGGTCTCTGCTCGTATGGTGAGCTTCAACACGAAGGCCGATCCCAATGTGATAGCTCCAGTGTATCTTGCTCCGCAACGCTGAAGACCTTTATCGGCTTGATTTGAGATGATGACTACGGCAGCGACGTTTGAAGCTGCGTTGTAGACTGCTTTGATGCTGTTGCTCGCCGCGTTGGAGCAGAACCAATTCGCGTTCAATGTGCCGAGGTTGCCGTTGGCATAGGTGAACGGTTCGTTGAAGTTTAACTGGTCCGCCGTCACGGTGGCTGGGTCGAGAGCAATAGTGGTCTGGGTGAGAGAAGCGACGTTCTGAGAACCGCTACCAAGCTGGGTGGCATACATCTTCGACGTACCCGCCCGTTGGTTGGCCCTCATTCTTCCCTGGCGGTCGAAGGGCAGGACATTGAGGCCATCAATCGCTCCATCCACAGGGATGTCCGCGAACGCGGCATCCTTGAGAATCCCCTTGATCGGCGTCTTCCATTCTACGGGCTTATTGGCCATGACTCTCCCCGAAACAAATGTGGGGGCGATGCCGGATGACACCGCCCCCACCGGCTTTCAGGTGTGCAAATGAGGCTTACCGGATCGAAGGATCGGTGGCCACGATGCCGCTCTTGAACTGCACTTCGACGCTGGAGATGAACACCGCGTCGGTCGCATGGGCGGCGGAGACCAGGTTGATCGTCACGACATCGCCGGCCACGAGGGTATTGCCATTCAAACTGATGGTACGAACCGCAGCTTTCGCAGCCGCCAGCGGGATAGCCGCACTGGCAACCACGGTGAGGGCAGCAGTCAGGGCCGCACCCGCACGTTTACGGTAGGCCGTGCAAGTCAGGGTCGGGGCGTCAGCCGCTCCGCCGGACACCGCCAGGACGTTGATCTTCAGTTCGTCGGAGGTCGGGTCGTAGTGCTGGGGCACGATGAACGAGAAGGTGCCGCACGCAGTCTGACCAGCGACGCAGGACGCGACAAGGGCATTGGTTTCACTCGCCACGATGGCGGGAACCGTCGCCGCAGTCAGGCCCAGGCCGGCAGCGGTGGAAAGATCGAAGGGGGCGAGAGGCATGTAAAGACGAACACCGTCGCCGCTCGTGCGGGGCAGGTTCTTCAACTGTGAGAGGAACTGGAACGGATTCATGTGACTTCTTCCTGCCCGTCTGGGCAACTTGGATACAAACCTCTCGGGTCTGTATTTCTTATCCTCACGCCGCGTAAATGCGGAGACGGTCGGCAAACACTACCTGACCATCATTGATCGTGGCTTGTAAAATCTCCGTGCGGTTGTCAGGCAGGAACGCTCCGTAGCTCCACCCGTGCTGCTGCCGCATAGCTGTCAAATGCGAGCGGTTGTAGCTCATGTCCAACTGGCAAAGGCAGCCAACTGAACGGGCCACTCGGGGTTCATCCCCCGGTTCACTCGCAACATCAACGGCGTGAATGTGGCCGAAGATGATATTGCCGTACACCTGGGCCATCTCGGACGCAGCGTTCTTGCCGCCGACAAATCCATGCCCAAACTTCTGGCCGTTGTACTTGTAAATTCCTCTGCGTTTATCGAAGGGCAGGACGATGGTGCCATTGCTGGTGGTCAACTCCTCGAACTCACCGATAAACAGTTTGGCCAAATCGGTAAGCGGGCCGGCCTTCTTGACCCCATCCTTATCTACCAAATCCCATAGCCGCTGGTCATGGTTGCCGAGGGTGATGACGTTGGGCTTGTACCACTTCAAGAAGTCCATGCCGGCATCGAAGTCGGCTTGCATGGAATGACGCTTCTCATCCTTCTTGGCCCCTTCACGGATCGCCCGGAAGTCCCAGATGTCACCCAGGAAAATCCGCATCTTCGGATCAAATTCCTTGACGAATTTCTTGAAAGCCCGAACCGCAGTAATGTCCTGTCGGTCCCCGTGAAGATCGCCTGCGGCGACGAATGTTTCCATTAGTCCCATAATTATACCTCCAAATTACCCGAAAAGCAAATTAGACTGCGTTACCGTTGTAGGTATCGACGCCGTAGTAGTTCGCTGGGCGACCATACGACTTTGCTTCGGACTTATCCCCATAATCCAAGATTCGTGGTGCGGTCGTGCGGAGGTCAATCCGCTTCGACTTCGCAAGCTCCCGTTGATAGGCCGCTTCACGCGGCCCAATGTTGTCCCCGATGTCCAGTTCTGCTTCAGCCATGCACGCGGCCAGGATGGTCCGGTCATGGATATAGCCGCTGACAGGTGAATCGGTCCCGTTGGCCATCGCCTGGGGGAACCTCTTGTAGCGGGCTGTAATCGTTTCGGTCCCAGTCGGGGCAGGATAGAAGACAGCTTCCCACCGCTGGCCGGTCGCGGTCGCAATCGTGTTGATGGGACGGACCGTGTAATAGGTCGCCGTACCCGTACTGCTACTAGCAGCTTGCATCCGGCGAAGCTCTACGTCCGTCACCTGGGTAATCTCTATCCGAGGCCCAGTGGCCCCGTAGGTGAACGGCCCGATGATAATTCCGTAGAAGTCGTCAGGCAGGTAAAGGCGAGACGCATCCGCTGCGACCAGGCCCGTGCCGAACACGAGAGTCAGAGGCACGGTTAGGAAGTTCCACTTCCCGTCATTCTCCGTCATGAACCGATGGTAGCCGTCATCCACCAGCCGCGTCACGCGGTCCAGGTCATGGGCGTCAATCGGAAGCTGAGCAGCTTGATCGCCGGCAGCCCCGTAGTAGGCCACGCCCAGGTACTCCGCAACTCGGATGCGGAGCTTATCGTAAGTGAGTCGGAGGGTTGAATCAGCCATTCGTTCCCCAGAAAAAAATTGGGGGCCAAGGCCGTTGCCTCGGCCCCCAACCGGAGGTTGCGTAGCATCCTAGCTACGCCAGGGGGATTTCAATTAGACCTTCTGAACGCGATTGACAGTCTTCACGTTGTCGGTCGTGTTGGCTTCAAAGGCGATGAACAGGATGTCACCGTCTGCCGCAGTACCCTTAACCAGGGCACCTTTGGTGTTGTCCGGCTCCAGGAAGTCGCCAGCCGCCACGTCGGCGGTGCCGTCAACTTCCACGTCCAGCACGTCGCCGGACTGGGGCTGAAGAAGCTCAACGAAGCAGGGGCCAACCTTGCCAGCTTCACTCTCGGGAGCGACGCCGGCGAAGAACTTCACGTTGCCCGCCGCAACGGCCTGCACAGCCTGGCCAAGCCGCAGCTTGGGGTCGGCGTCAGTCTTCGTCGCAGCCTGGTCGTAGTGAAAAATCTGACCCTTGCGAATGGTCGTGGTGCCGGTGAAATACCGGCGAATCGTCTTGAGGTCTTGAGAACCGCTGTACTGCATGATTTCTATCTCCCGCCCTAAAGGGCAGTGGCTAAATACACTTTGCCGTCAACCGTATGAGGGAAGGCCCGCTACGCAGGCCCCCCTCGGTCGGTTGTTTAGGCGGTAAGGACGTTGTGGATGCAGAAGCCGCCTTCGCGGACGTTGATGCCCACATACTGGTACGAGCCGTCCACGAAGGTCGTGGCGACGTTGTGAAGCTCGGGGTCACGGTCCGGCTCATCCTCACGCATCCAGTCGCCTTCCAGGACGAAGGGCTTGAACTTGTCGTGATTCACGCCGTAGACCGGGCGGTCAGTGTCGCCGTCCAGTTCGGGGGCATGCTCGACGGGGACGCGGTTGAACGCCAGGACGCCGTGGAACTTGTCCAGGTCGGCACCGAGGTTCTCGTTGGCCTTGCGAGCCAGATCGCCATACGAGACGACATCATCCAGGCCCATGTAGATGCGGAACTTGTTCGAGCCTTCCTTGCTGAGGTCTTTCGCCAGCATGGGGCTGCGGAAACGAGTCGCATAGAAGGCACGGCTCAGCTTCGTGATGAAGTCGGAGTTGATGCCGGTCTTCGTGTCGGCGTAGTTACGCCACTTGGACTGGGTGGTCGGATTGATACCCGACTTGTCGTTGATGGTCTGGGTCGTGTCGCCCCACAGAATGCGGCGACCGCTGAAGCCACCCGCGATGTCGATCAGGGCGTCATAGCCGCTGCCGACAGCCGGGATGAGTTTCGAGATGTAGTACGGCAGACCACGGGGATTCAGGTCGTCGTTCGAGTCCTGCGGAGTCTTCCACGCACGGGTTTCCAGCAAGTCGGCCATCGCCAACATTGCGTCGAGCCGGCGGGACTCCACGAGGTTGATGAACCGGGCCTTGCCACGGTTACGCAGCACTTCACGACGCTCGATGCTCCACTGGCCTTCGACCTGCACCCACGGTGCGGTCAAACGCTTCTGGACATCGGCGACGTTGATGCTCGAACGCTGGTAGAGCCGGACGTGACGGGCGTTGCCCGAGTTGTCCAGCATGATGTTGCGGACGATGCTCGTGCCGCCATCAATTTCCATCTTGTCTTTCTGGAACCACGTATTGACGGCGACGTAATTGACCTTCGCCAGAGCGACCTCGAAGTCCATATCCGGGAGATTCTCCAGGGTGGTCTTCGTCAGGTCGATGAGGTCAGCGTTTGAAATTCCAACTGCCATGATACAAACCTATTTTCTTCTGTCCGAGAGAGGGGCAGGATTTAGTCGTCGAAGCCTTCGATGCCTCGATCAGCAGCGAACCTTGCGACAGCTTCTTCAGCCGCTTCCTTGGACTTGCCGGCAGTCGCGGGAACCAGCCGTTGAGTGGGCCGGGCCGTAATCGCGTTCTGCCGTTTGTGAACCTGTTCCTTGATACCTTTACGCACGATTTGGTTTCGGAATGGTGCCGAAACCGACAGATGGGCCTGGTTAAGGGCCTTCCTCGGGGAGAGGTCAATGCCCTTGGCTTTGGCGGCAATCCGAAGATCGTCAGCCAGTTGGCCAAGCTGCTTCTTGAACTCCATCTGCTCAGGAGTGAGGGGCTTGTCAGCCGTGCCATACATTTCCGGGAACTTCTCGGTCAATGTAGTAAACGTCTGACGGGCTTCCGTCTTGTTCAACTCCTGCTGCTGAACCAGATTCGCCGCGAACATTGCTTTCACGGGTTCGATCAGTTCAGCTTTCAGGGCGTCCGCGAACTCGCCAAGCTCATCTCCGTTTGCCTCTTTGAAGTCATTGAGGGCGGAGTAAAACTTGTCCAGTCGGGGCGTCAGTGGCTCAACCACATTCTGTGCGGGCGGTTGGACCTGGGTGCCAGGTGCGGCCTGGGTGCCAGGGAGGTACTGCCGTGACAGGTTCGTGTAGTTCTCTGCCAAACTCGTCAACGTCTCGGCGGCGATTTCAGGGTCGGCCTTCACGAGACGATCAATCTTTTCCTTGGACCACCCAAGCTCCGCTTCCGCGAAGTAACGTAGGGTGGGGTCGATGTCAGCCGGCGTCTCAGCCTGCGTTTCAGCGGCGACCGCCTTGCTTTCGACCTTTGTTTCTTTGGCGACCTTTTCGGTCGGCTTCCCTTCCTCTGTCGCATCGTTCTCGGGGGTCTCCAGACCCTCCTCACGAAGTTCTTCCTGCTGCTCCAGGCGAGCTTGCCGGTTTCGATCCCGACGCCGCTGGGCCACGTCACCAGACACTTCGGCCTTTTCGGTATCCTTGGCAGCCTTCTCGCTCTTGCCCTCCAATTCCTCGGGGGCCTTCTCGAAAAACCGCTCCATCGCAGATTCGATGTTGGCGTTCTGCTCAGCGGTCAATTCCGGCATCTCCGAAGATGCAGGTTCGGTACTGTTCAGGTCTGCTTGATCGTTCATATTAAAGTCGTCAGCCACAGAATACCTCCGTAGAACTGTAATTATACCACATTATTGGACTGAATGCAAATTATCGGACTTAAAAATGCTCAAAGCCCAGGTCTTTTTTCACGCGGTCAAGCTGTTTGGCGTTCTCGAAGATCATCCGCCCGTCCGGGGCGAACTCATGATGAGGGAACATACGCTTGGCTTCCTCGATTTGCTCGGGAAGCACGCCCAATGCCCTGCTGTACTGCACCTGCCGGAACCCGGCGGTGCTTTGCGGCTCATCGTCGATCTTCTTCCCCACGGTGTCACAGGTAGGGCAGTGCTGTTTGTCCACGTCGCTATCCCAGCAGAACTGGGAGAAGCGGTCTTCGCACTTCTCGCATGAGAAGCTGTAGATGCCTCCGCCTTGTTTGGCCATTTCAACCTCCTCGCAGAATGCGAATGAACGAAACGATGTTAGCCCCCAGCAACATTGCGGATGCGGTAATCCACAATACCGATTCGACCACCTTGTATGCCATTAGTACCCCTGAGCAAGTTGTTTCACGGACGGTTGCCGTGCCCCCTGTGAATCGCCGGACGATTCCTGCTGAGCCATGTTCGATTCTGTCTCGGGTGTGACGCCGCCGGTCGGTCCCGTCGCGGTCGGAACCGGCTGTTGCGGATTGAATGACGGGGGAGGCACGCCGTTCTGCATACCGCCGGCTTTGCCGGGGTCGCCCATCATCATCGCCATCTGAACCTTCTGCATGATCCACTGCTGGATCGAAGGATCGTCCAGCCACTCCTCCAGGCCGTCCATCTGAACGTCTTTGGCGATGTCCTTCAGGAAGGGGCCAACACGGAACCCAGGACCGAGAAGCATGGCAGCTTGAGCGGCGGCTGGGATGACGCTGGTAGCGAACTCGATCTTACGACGCACGGCCATGTTCGGATCGGGACGAGCCATGCTGAAGGGTTCGACCTTGAACGTGAAGTCGAAGAAGTCCCCTTGACGCATCTCGGGAGTGTAGACCACCTGGGTCTTGACGCCCATCACACGCTTGATGAGGGGAAGCTCGATGAGCGGATCGGTGTGCAAGAAGAAGCCGAGGTCGTGTTCAACTTCCTCGGTAAACGCATAGACCAACCCCTGCATGTCGCCCATCCGCACGCTCGTATTCGCTTGGAGCATTTCGGACTGGCCCAGGGTCGGCACGTCGGTCCCGGTGCCACTCAGCAAATCCATGCTGTTTGCCTGTTCAGCGAACGCAGTCTTAGTCCACTGCATCCACTGATAGGCTTCAGTGCCGGCCCCGCCAAATTTCACTTCCTTGATCTTGTTGATGTCGGACACGCGGACTGCTTCACCGTCGTCTGCCTCAGCGATGGCTTCAGCATCTTCCTGGGCGTCGCCTTCATAGGCCAGGACGTTCTTCAACCGCTCGGCCTGTTTGGCGAGCTTCCGGGCAATCTTGTTGCCCATCATGTGAAGGTCGTACCAGATATGCACGGGAGCAACGGGCAGGAGGTTGTCGGATACCGGGGTGAACCCCAGCATGTGATAGGGGCCGGTGTTCGGCCCGATGTAGTCCGCCACGCGGAGGAACTGGTCAGCTTTGCCGCCGTCGTAGTAGGGGAGGGTGACGACGATCTTCTCTCGGGGGAAGTACACGTCGCACAGGTCGATGAACTCCTGGACTTCGCCGAACTCCCGGCTGGGGTCGCCGCCACTGAGCTTGGACGCATATCGTGCAGCAGTGGTGCTGGCGTCGTCGCTCTTGGGCAGCTTCCGAAGCAAGTCCATGTCATAGAGGCCCGTCGCCTCCAGGTCATCCAGGTTGGCCCGATACCGATTGCCAATAAATGTCTGGGCTTCCCACTCCCTGGCCCAGGGGTCGAGCACGATGTCATCGGGGTCAACGCGGTCGGCATAAGGCTGGCCGATTTCAAAGTCGGTGCCATCCATCGTCAACAGTTCATCCCCGGAAGCCAGCCCGGTCTTGATGAAGCCGGCCAGGAAGATCGCGTCGTAGATCGCCTTGCGAAGGGAAACCTTCAGCTTGATTCGTTTGATGAGATTATTGGTGGCTAAGCCCAGCATTTCCGCGTAGTCCTCATAGATGAGGATGTCGGTGCTGACCTTTGCCCTCGGTTCGTTGGCGACCAGGTTGGGCACCAGGGTCGTAACGGCGGTGTGCAGCATGTTGATCGGCGAGGCGAGCCGATCTTCTCGGTCATTGCGGCGGCTGCTGGACTTGTTGTAGAACCTGCCAACCATCTGCCGCATGAAACGCCCACGAGCCTTACGCAAGTGGTCGTATTTCCCGAAGCTGGCGTTGATGGCTTTGCTGACAATCGGTGGGGCAATCTTCATGTAGCTCCAGGAATGGGACGCCCCATAGGGCCACCGTTAAAAGCGGCAACCCTACAGGGCGGTAAGCGGATTACTGCTTGTTTTTCAACTGCTGGGCGGAGATGGAGAGATAGTCCCCCGCCTTTTCAGAGTTCTTGTTCCAAGCAGAGAGGCGAATGTGGATGAGGCCATCCTCGCCCAACTCGTACTGCTCGGGGTCGATGGCGAGATTGCCGGTCATGTCGGGCCGGTTCTCGTTGTCCCCTTTGTCGTTCATGAACAGCACGCCACGGTTGCTGTCATCGTACTGACCCGAGCTTTTCTTGTTGCTTTTCTTCTTACCGGCAGTGACGGCCATACAAATCCTCCGTTTGTGTAATGAATGGGATACTCAGTGTCCCATAATTATACCACATTTCCGTCCGATAAGCAAATTACCGTCCGGTGACGAACTCAAATATGTTGCCGACGAACTCAGGAACGGCCCTTGCCCGCTCTGTGGCGTCAGCAGATCGGTCGGTCTCAAACCACACCGAATCCAAGGCGTAATAGACGTTTGGCGTCGATATGCGGGCGTGCCCTGGATTGCACATGATGAGCACGATGATCCGGTCAGGGTACTTGGCGTGCAGGATGTCGGCCACTTCCTGGACGGTCTTACCTCGCATCTTGCTTCCAGGTTCGGCGTAGCACCGCCACACGCCTTTGTCGTCGCCACCATGCGAGAACAGGACGAAGGCGTTTGGAAACCGCCTGGCTATCTCAACTGTCCACGCCTCGATTGACTCGGGCACCCCCTCCTGGTGAACCAGAGCCAGCGTCTCAACACCATGCCAGTGATGGATTTCCTTGGGGAATATCCCTCGTCCAGTTGCGAAGGATAAAGCCAGGAGAACGGTAATCAGGTATTTCTTCATTCGTCTTCATCATCCTGGGGCGGATCATCCAAGCCAGTTCCGCCCTGAACTGTATCCCCGATTCTGAACGTCCCAGGGGAAGGTTCCGTCACTTCCGCAGGGATTGGTTTGGTCTCATCCAGCTTGAGGTTCGCCGGCTGTAGGTCGGTGAACAGGGCCTTGGCCTTCTCGTAGTCGCGGGACAGCCCCTTGCTCAAAGCATGGTCGTAGATGTAGCAAAGCTCACAGATGATTGGATCGCGGCGATAGACGAACACCTGCTTATCATGCTCGTCGAAGAATGCCTTCACTTCAGGCAGCATGTCCACCTTGATCTTCATCCCTGCAATGGCCCCAGGGCCTCCGAGAAATGTCACAGTGATGTCCATTTTACGTCGTGCTCCATGCATCACGTTCCTCCTTATCACCTTGAAGCCGGCGGTTACGACGCCAGGCATACGACCCCTTCGGACTTTCGTGTTTGTCGGTTTCCTTCGTCGGCATCCCCACCCGACCGATGACCAGCAGAGCATCCGCAATAACGTGGTCCCCGTGGAGGGCAGTGCCGCCACCATCTTCGCCACCGCTGATGCCAGGGTCGATCTTGCCTTTGTCGTCATAGACGTAATCCAGTGCCTCAGCCAAAGCCTCTCGGCACGGATTGATAATCTGGTTCAGCGACAGAGCTTCGCGGTAGTCGCGGAGAAGGATTTCCTTCTTCGTGTCGGATGAGTGCCAGCCCCATTTGCTCGTCCGCGTTTTGGTCTTCGCGTCCACGACCTCCTGGTAGTAGACGTTGGGAAGCTGGAGCTTCTGGACAATCTTCTTGCCGAAGCTGATGCCCGGCCCATTCTTCTCGAACACGATCCTCGCCGGCTTCTTGCCGCCGAAGAATATCTGGGCCTTGGCCACTTCCTCGGCCAGGTCTTCCGGGCTGGTGAAGGCGTCCCAGAACTTGGCGACGATCATCCCGCTGCCGTGGTCGAGCACGCTGATAACGGAGTTGCTTGCCCCGCTCCCGTTGCTGATGTCAACACCGAAAACATACCGGGTGTGTTGGTTTGGCCGCTTGTGCCCGTTGGCGTCTTCCAATAGGGGCACCCAGAAACGCCAGGGTCTCCAGCCCCCGTTTTCCACCCAGGCCACTTGATCGACAAGCTGCTTGCGGATGACATTGAGCTTCCCTTCCTCGTTGAGGTCTTCACGCCAGCCGATGTTGCCGACCATGAGTTCTTTCCGCTCATGGGCCTTCATGTGGCGTTCAATCTCATCGGCATCGAAGAACATATCGCCGGCTTTGCCGTGCTCGCCGTAGATGTTCTGAGCCATGTTTCGCTTGGACCGCTTCGCTTCCTCCTGCTTCGTCCAGTCGGACACCACGATGTCGGTGCCATTCTCGTCCTTTTCGATCCTGATGTTGCCGGCCTTATCGGGATGCATCCAGAAGGGCAGGAGAATGAGCTTGCCTTCGCGGACGCCACTCTTGAACTGACGATACAACTTCGTGAAGTATGTATTCGGCCCCTGCGGCGTGCTGTTGTAGATGATGCATGGCGACGTATCAGCCAACGCCAGGTCGATGTTCTCCAGTTCGCGGATGCGGGCTGCCTCGTCGGCGAAGACCGCTGTTTTACGTGACGCCTGGCCGGCGTTCTCGTTGGTCGATTCACCCTCAATCGTCGTGCCGATGTCCTGGTTCTCGAAGTGCATCTCCCGATCCACAACCCGTTTGGGTCGCAGCCACTCAGGTTGCATCCGAAGCATGAAGCGGTGCTTCTCGAACAGCGAGTCCATGTCGCCGCGTCGATCAACCAGCTTCTCTTTCCGGCTGATTTCCAGGAAGCTCGTGTTGGGCCGGAACTGCCAGTACCACTGGAAGACCGCGAGCACGATCCAGGTCGCTCCCATGTCGCGGGACTTGTGCATCAAGCCCTGGTGGCCGTTGTCGATGGCATCCAGTAGCTCCAGGATCGCATCGTCCTGCACCTTCCAGGTGATGAACGGGACGACCGTGCCAGCCTTGCCCTGGGCTGCTCGATCCTTGCCGGTCTTGTCGATCTTCTTTTGGAGGTAAGTCCAGCCGAATGCATTGACCCAGAAGATGGGGGAGGTCGCCGCTGCCTTCTTCAATGCCCGCTGCATCGGGAGTGATTGTTTGGCTTTCGACAGCAGCGTCCGACGCCAGGCCAGGTTCGCCAACGGCTCTTTGGGAATGACGATCCCGGTGTAGGGGTCAGTCATCTCCACCCCATACTGGGCCGGCGGCATCAACCGGAATAGTTCGGGGGTGAAACTCATGGCTCAGGTCGTGCTCCGCCGTTATGAATTAAGTTGTACGTCGGCAGCCCCGCGAGCTTGCCGCCATTCACAAATTCAATCCCGCCATCATCAAACTGCAACGAACAATCGACGTTAATGCCAGTCGCATCCAGGGGCATCGTGACCTGAACGCTCCGGGCGTCCAATTGGAACCAGCCGGCGTTGGGCTGGTACTCCGTTTCGCCAACCGACGCCTTGAACATCATTCCCGAAAGAGAACTGAGGTTCACAATGTCGGCGTCGAAGTAGACTATAGCCTGGTCCGGCGTGCCCCATATCCATTGAACATCGGACAGGAACACGTCAGGGGGCGGGGAAACAGTCGGAGTTCGCACGGACACTCCCCGGTGGCGTCGTCTTCGGATCATTAGCTCCGAACGATGGAAGCCTTGACAAGAATATCAACTGCACCAGCCGCAGACGCGACCGCGTAGAACTTGTTGGTGAGGGCGGCATTGATCTTCCGGGAGGGAAGCCCATTGCCCTCGCCATCGGCCAGGAAAATCTGGGTGGGGCCAGCAGCGGCATGGCTAATGACGCAGATTTCTTCGCCAGCATCGAGGTCAACCCCAGCGTCCGCGTCCTGGAAGAAGGTGACATCCTTGGCGGTCGCTCGATTATTGCTGGTCACGCTCTCGAACAGGACACGCTCACCCGCAACGAAGACGTGGGCGACACCATCCGGGTCTTTGAACACGACTTCGACGGCACCCGCGTTGAGTGCAGTGTTGGTGATCCGCCCGATTACTTCCTTGCCGTTGGAAAACATTATGCGTCCTTCTTGAGTGAGTTGATGAGGTCTACTTCTGCTCGGTCAATCTGTTCTTCGATAGTCGTATCAGGCTGGACTGGCTTGTCGCCGCGAACTGCCTTGCCCTCCAAACGCTCCGCAATCATCTCTCGGGCCTTCTGGCTGCCCATGTTCAAAGAGAGGGCTTCTCGCCACACCTTCCGGGCGAGCACTTCCAGGTTCAACATCTGGGTGTCGCGGTCCTGGTGCAGTGGTGCCGCAATCTCCAGGCCGATCTTCTTCAGCAAATTCGTGAAGGTTACGTCGGCGTCGTCGGTGCTGGACCGTCCTGGAGAGTCAAGAACCGCTGGCGGGATAGCGTCTGCACGCCGTCCACTGTCGTTACCTTCAGCGGCTCCAAATATCCGACTTGTTCGAGCCGGCGGAGCACCGTTTTCTGGTGCTTCCTGCAATACCGATCCTTCCGGCTTGTATTCTTGATCCCGCAAATCTCGCAATTCAGGGCCATCGGACACCTTCTTCAGTACAGGCACCAGGCCAACGTGTTTTCGGGGGCGTCCCGGTGTTCTATTGGCCATTCGTTGCTCACCAGCTAATAGCAGTAAAACGATGAATCCCTCGACGACTCCGGGGCCTGCCAGTTCAGCTAAAGCTGTTGCCTTATTCCTTTTCTCGCTGGTCAGGATCGTTTGTCGCACCGATCTTACCCGGTGCCGGTATAAAGGCTCGTTAATTGTCTGATACGAGCCGATCAGTTGCCCACGGTCGGTAGTTTTCATGCCACAATGGGCCATATGGACTAACGCGACCGTATTGAATTATACCACATTATTAAGTGAGAAGCAAATCCAGGGATGAATTTCAAATGTACGTCGTAGCCTTCCCTCCCAATGGCTCGCTAACGCACGCATTAGCTAAGCATACCACATTTATTCCCTAAAGTCAAATCCCCACGAGGGGAATTTCCCAAATACGATCCGATGGGGGCAGACCGTAGGTCACACAACTTTTCCCGGTCCCAACATAAAGCGGGGCATCGCAAGTGTGGTCCTTGGAGGGGCAGCAAGATACGCATTTGTCAATGTTGTATTCCTGGTGTATAATTCGGTCATGCTCGCTCACATTCCTCAGAAGCCCCCCAAGCCTACTGCCGTGGACCGCAGCACGCCGCTTCCCGACTCGCCTCCTGCCCTTCTTCGGTTCGACGGTAGCTGTCGTCCGAACCCTGGACCTATGGGCATAGGATATGTGTTGGAATACAAGTCCAGGGTTCTGGTCCAAGTTGGAGCACAGATTGGGCAGGGGACCAACAACGAGGCAGAGTACCAGGCACTTTTGAGCAGCCTCCGCCATGCCCTCCGTCTCGGGTTCTGGAACCTGGATGTCGAGTGTGATTCGCTCCTGGTGGTCAAGCAGATGCACGAGGAGTGGAAGGTCAAGGACGCTACGCTCCGCCGGCTGCGGGACGAAGCCCTGGGCCTGGCACCCCTGTTCAAGAGCCTCACCATCGTCCATATCCCGCGAGAGGAGAACGGTGCCGCCGATGACCTGTCCCGTAAGATCGTTTTCGAGGAGCCGGACCTTCCATCCTTGGAGCCTTCAAGGACCAGCCGTTACGCCAAAGTCCTCCACGACTGGCAAGCGGCGGCGGTTCGGGTCTGGTGGCTCAAGCACCACCCAGGGGCAGGTGTGCTCAGTCGCATCTTCGGGGTCGCCCCGACGATGATCGAGCAGATCGGCCTGGGCAAGAGCTACCGCGACGCAGACTTCAGCACGTACACAGAACACCTGGATCGGACGATGGGCTTCTTCGCCGTCGCCGGTCTCATCGACCAAACCTTGGAGGTTGCCAATGGACGGACAGAACGGGAAGGGGGACATCCAGCGTCCCATGTCGATCAGCCAACGTCAGTGGATCGAGAACTGGGAAGCAGCCTTCAAGAAGGGCATGGACGAAAGCCCGAAGTCCTCCCCGGCTGCCCCTGCGATTATTGCACCCGTCAAGCCGTTTGAGTTCCAGGCGGCAGGGCAGGAGCTTCCTGCTGAGTGCGGCGGGGGGAACTGCATCAACACTGCCCCTCGGGATATTCGTATCCAACAGGGCGTATGTGTGGGTCGTGGAACCCCCCAGCTTAACGTAAACGCACGTACCCGTGCCAACCTCCAGTGTGTCCACTGTGGCACCAGGGTCGGCCCCATCCAGGATGGGAAATGTGATGCGTGCTATATCGTGTAAGTCCAGCCCCCCAGACGGATTAAACGGGCGACCGATTCTCATATCGAATTTTTGGCTATATAACATCCCGACCTCGTGGCGAAAGTTCCGAGGGGTATACCCGGCCCCCGTAGTCCCATAACTACAGGCAGCGTCCAATAATAAGGCCCTTCTCATGGGGTACTCATTGCCCTGGTGTCGTCCTTGGGTGTCATCACCTGGAGGCAGCACACATCCCTTGCACACAGCAGCACTTACATGCAGAGTATGATGGACCTTTGATCCATTAGCACGACCAGGCGAGCGATCCTGCCCTTTTGGTCCGATAATAGGAATTGCGGGCTTGGGGGAATAAGCCA
>C688J18823_10000085_pt1 | contig 46931 bp, 40 predicted proteins | sample HopSoiMetagenom1_FD_18823 | JGI IMG/M metagenome (IMG submission 18823)
TGGGAGACTTGTTCCGGGGTGCCGGTGGCGACGATGCGGCCACCCTTGTCGCCGCCCTCAGGGCCGACGTCGATGATCCAGTCGGCGCACTTGATGACGTCGAGGTTGTGCTCGATCACCAGCACGGTATTGCCCGCTTCGACCAGCCGGTTGAGCACGCTGAGCAGCCGCTTGATGTCCTCGAAGTGCAGGCCGGTGGTGGGCTCGTCGAGCACGTACAGCGTCCGTCCGGTGTCGGTGCGGGCCAGCTCGCGCGACAGCTTGATGCGCTGCGCCTCGCCGCCCGACAGCGTGGGCGAAGGCTGGCCGATCTTGATGTACCCGAGCCCCACGTCGTCCAGCGTCTTGAGGATGCGGATGATCTCCTTGTGCACGGAGAAGTGTTCCATCGCCTCGCGCACGCTCATGTCCAGCACTTCGGCGATGTTCTTGCCCTTGAAGGCGACCCGCAACGTGGCGTCGTTGAAGCGCTTGCCGTGGCACACCTCGCAGGGCACGAAGACGTCGGCGAGGAAGTGCATCTCCACGACTTTCAGACCGTCTCCTTCACAAGCCTCGCAGCGGCCGCCCTTCACGTTGAAGGAGAAGCGCCCGGGCTCGTAGCCGTAGGCGCGGGCCTCCGGCGTGCGGGCGAAGACGTCCCGGATGCAGTCGAACACCTTGGTGTAGGTGGCGGGATTCGAGCGCGGCGTGCGACCGATGGGCTTCTGGTCGATCTCGATCACCTTGTCCAGGTGCTCGATGCCGGAGAGCGCCTTGTACGCGCCCGGCGTCTCGCGCGAGCCGTAGATGGCGCGCGCCAGGGCAGGGTAGAGGATGCGGTTCACCAGCGTGGACTTGCCGGCTCCGGAGACGCCGCTCACCGCCACCAGGCAGCCGAGCGGGATCTCCACGTCCACGTCCTTGAGGTTGTTCTCCGCCGCGCCCAGCAGCTTGATGCTCTTCCCGTTGCCGCGCCGCCGCTGCGTGGGGATTTCGATCCTGCGGCGCCCCGACAGGTAGGCGCCGGTGATCGAGCGATCGGTCCGCATGACCTCCTTGGGCGTGCCGGAGGCGACGATCTCGCCGCCCAATTCGCCCGCGCCGGGGCCGAAGTCCACCAGCCAGTCGGCTTCCTCCATGGTCTCCTCGTCGTGCTCGACCACGATGACGGAGTTGCCCAGGTCGCGCAGGCGCTTCAAGGTGGCGAGCAGGCGCGCGTTGTCGCGCTGGTGCAGTCCGATGGAGGGCTCGTCCAGGATGTAGATGACGCCGGTCAGCTCCGAGCCCATCTGCGAGGCCAGGCGGATGCGCTGCGACTCGCCGCCGGAGAGGCTGGGGCCGGGGCGATCCAGCGTGAGATAGCCGAGACCCACGTCGAGCAGGAAGCGGAGCCGGTTTCCGATCTCCTTGAGCAGCTCGGTCGCCACCACCTTGTCGTTCCCTTGCAGCGGCAGCTCGGCCAGGAACTGCATGGCCTGGTCAATGGTCATGCGCGAGACCGCGACGATGCTCTTCCCCGGAATCTCGCCGATGTCTCCGATGCTCACGGCGCGGCTCTCGGGCCGCAGGCGTTCGCCCTTGCACGCGCTGCACGGCTTGTCGCTGAAGTAGCGCAGGTAGTGCTTGCGCATGCTCTCGGAGGTGGTCTCCTTGAAGCGCCGCATGAGCATGGGGATGATGCCTTCGAACGACGTCTTGTACGTGCCGGTGCGCCCGCCCTCGCTCCAGCGGATGCTCATGGTCTCGTCGCCTGAGCCGTAGAGCAACAGATCCTTCACGTCCTTGGGCAGCTCCTTCCACGGCTTGTCGAGCGGCACCCTGAACGAGTTGGAGAGGGACTCGATCATCCGGTAGGTCCAGCCGCCCTGTTTTTCCAGCGCGTGGTTCCAGGGCTCCACCGCGCCGGCGCGGATGCTCTTCGACACGTCGGGCACGATCAGGTCCGCGTCCATCTCCGGCCGGGTGCCCAGGCCGTTGCACTCGTGGCACATGCCCAGCGGGTTGTTGAAGGAGAAGCTGTGCGGCGCCAGCTCGGGGAAGCTGATGCCGTCCACCGGGCAGGAGAGGTGCTCGCTGTACATGCTCTGCGTCTCGCCGCCGCGGGGCAGCTGCGTGAGCGCGATCAAGACCCCCTTGCCCTCTTTCAGCGCCGTCTCCACCGAATCGATGAGCCGCCGGGACCCGTCCTCCTTCTTGACCGCCAGCCGGTCCACCACCACCGCGATGTCGTGCTTGCGCTTCTTGTCGAGGTCGATGTCCTCGTCGAGGTCGCGGATGACGCCGTCCACGCGGGCGCGGGCGAAGCCGCGCTTGCGGGCGTCGGCGAGGACCTCCTTGTGCTCGCCCTTGCGCTGCTCGATCAGCGGGGCCAGCAGCGTGAGTTTGGTGCCCTCCGGAAGCTTGGCCAGCTCCTCGGCGATCTGCTGCGCGCTCTGCTTGCCCACCCGCCGGCCGCAGATGGTGCAGTGCTGCTTGCCCACGGCGGCGTAGAGCACGCGCAGGTAGTCGTGGATCTCGGTGATGGTGCCCACCGTGGAGCGCGGGTTGTTGGACGCCGCCTTCTGCTCGATGGAGATGGTGGGGGAGAGGCCGCGGATGACGTCGTAGTGCGGCTTTTCCATCTGTCCGAGGAACTGCCTGGCGTAAGCGGAGAGCGACTCCACGTAGCGGCGCTGGCCCTCGGCGTAGAGGGTGTCGAAAGCGAGCGAGCTCTTGCCGCTCCCGGACACGCCGGTGAAGACGACCAGCCTCTTCTTGGGGATCTCCAGCGTGATGCCCTTGAGGTTGTGCTCTCGGGCTCCTTTCACGAGGATGGATTCGGGCTCCATGACGTCCTTGCGGCGAGTGGGGACCGCGCAGAATAAGGGTTGGGTTCCGGGTTCTCAAGCCTCATCGGAACCCTGTCACGGGGGTCCGTCATCGGGTCCGGGGCAGGGCGGGCGAGCAGGCGGGCACGGACGGCGATGGCTTTGCAACCGAACGATGCACGTGATATTCTTTCATTTGAACATGCGCCCGGCCACCCGCACCGCAGCCGATCCCGCCCACGTCCTTGCCAAGGCGTTGGTGCGTGCTGCACGCACCCTCTCCCTCAACCAGTCGGAGCTGGCCGCCATCCTCGGGTCCAGCCCCGCCAGCGTCTCCCGGACCTTCGCGGGCGATCGCCCCGTCGACCCCGCCTCCGCCGAAGGGCGGCACGCGCTGCTCCTCGTCCGCGTCTTCCGCAGTCTCGACGCGCTGGTCGGAGGCGACAGCCAGAAGGCCCGCGACTGGCTGCGCGCCGCCAACCGCCACCTGGGCACGGTGCCGCTGCGCCTGCTCGCCGCCACGCAGGGGCTCGTGCATGTCGCAGAGTATCTGGACGCGCTGCGCGGGACGCTCTGAAGTCCACAGGATCTCGGGACGCTTCCGCCGCGTGGTGGAAGCCCAGTTCCGCAACTCCACGCGGAAGCTGGTCGATTCCGACGAGGAGCAGCACGTCCTCGAAGAGTTGCTGGACGCGCACGCCAAGCTTCCCGTGCCCGCAGGGTTCGAAGGGCTCCACTTCCTGCTCTTCACGCCCTTCCGGCATCCGCCGCTGCGCAACGGCTCGCGGTTCGGCACGCGGCGGGAGCGGGGGATCCTCTACGCCGCGCGCGAGCTGCCCACCGCGCTGGCGGAGGTGGCGTACTACAGGCTGGTCTTTCTCGAGGGCACGGCGGCCAACCTGTCGCCCGTCGCGGTCGAGCTGACCGCTTTCTCCTTCGGCATCGCCGCGCGGCGCGGCGTCGATCTGACGGCCCCGCCGTTCCAGGCCTTCCAGGCGGAGATCTCCTCGCCCGTCTCCTACGGCGCGGCGCAGGCGTTGGGGCGGGAGATGCGCGAGGACGGCGTGGAAGCCTGCCTCTACGCGTCGGCGCGGGACCCCGGGCGGGGCGTCAACCTGGCGGTGTTCGAAAACGTCTTCAAGCCGCCCCATCCGGCGGAGGAGGAGCGCTGGACCTGCACCGCGTCGCGCGACCGCGTCGAGTTCCGGAGCGCCAACCTGCTCGGCTCGGAGGACCGGTTCTCCTTCCCGCGCGAGACTTTCCTGGTGGCCGGAGAGCTGCCCGCCCCGGCGCTCTGAGCCAGCCCAGCAAGAACTGTTCCGGAATGGTTATGTTGGAAGGGCTTTCGCTGGCGGTCCCGCTGGCACCGGGTTAGGTCCGTAGGGGCCCACTGAATCGGGGTGCCGCGTATGACGCAGATGCAGCGCGTGACCGGGATCGAGTCGGCATCGGCCCATGGCCACGGCCACGCCGTGCAATTCTACGAGAGCGACGACGTGCTGGCGGCCACGGTTGCCGGCCACCTCGCCGACGGTCTGAGCGCGGGCGAGGCGGCCTTGGTGGTGGCGCTCCCCGGCCACACCGACGCATTCCTGCGCGAGATGCAGGCCAAGGGCGTGGACGTCGCGCGCGCCCGCGCCGGACGACAGTTGGTGCTCCTCGACGCCGAGGAGACCCTGTCCCGCTTCTCCACGGGAGACGAGCCGGATTGGGAGCGCTTCCTCGACACCGTGGGCGGGGCGGTGGCCGGCTGCATCGCCAGCTCGCCGGCGGGCAGGGTCCGNGCCTACGGCGAGATGGTGGATGTGCTCTGGCGCCGAGGCCGCGAGGAGGCGGCCCTGCGCCTGGAGGAGATGTGGAACCGCCTCGGAGGGAAGTACCCGTTCTCGCTTCTCTGCGCGTACGTACTGGGGAACTTCTATCGGGCGTCGGACGAGGCGGGCTTCCGCCGGATCTGCGATCTGCACCAGCACGTGGTGCCGGCGCAGACCTCTGCGGGCACGGCCGACGCCGAGGCGCAGGCGCGGGAAATGTCACGCCTGCAGCAGCGCGCTCTGGCGCTGGAGACGGAGCTCCTCCAACGGAGGGAGCTGGAAGAAGCGCTGCGCTGCGCGCGCGAGCAAGCCGAGGTGGCGAGCCGCGCCAAGGACGAGTTCCTGGCGATGCTCGGCCACGAGCTGCGCAACCCGCTGGCGCCCATCCTCACCGCGGTGGAGCTGATGAAGCTGCGCGGCGACGACAGCACCAGCCGCGAGCAGGAGGTGATCCACCGCCAGGCCAGGCACCTGGTCCGGCTGGTCGACGACCTGCTCGACATCTCCCGCATCACCCGCGGCGTGCTGGAGTTGCGGCGGCAGAGGGTGGACGTGCGCGACGTGCTCGCCAAGGCGACGGAGATGGCCGGCCCGTTGCTGGAGGCCCGGCGGCATCGCTTCGAGGTGGAGGCGCCCCCGCGCGGGACGCTGATCGTCCATGGCGACGAGGTCCGGCTCTCGCAGGTGATCGCCAACCTCCTCACCAATGCCGCCCGGTACACGCCGGCGGGCGGGCACGTCACCGCCCGCGCCTGGCGCGCCGGGACCGAGGTGGCGATCGAGGTCCGCGACGACGGCGACGGCATCGAGCCTGCCCTGCTCTTGCGGATCTTCGACCTTTTCGTGCAGGGCCCCCAAAGCGCCGACCGCGGCAACGGCGGCCTGGGCGTCGGTCTCGCCCTGGTGCGCAGCCTGGTGACGATGCACGGCGGGCGGGTGGCCGCCGCCAGCGAGGGGCCGGGCCGCGGCAGCGCGTTCACCGTCTGGTTTCCCATCCACGACACGGCACGCGCGGGCGCGATGCCCGACCGCGCCGCGCTGTTCGAGGGCCGGCAGCGGCGGCGGATCCTGCTCGTCGACGACAACGACGACGCCTTGGAGATGCTCACCGACTTCCTGCGCAGCGCGGGTCACGACGTCCGCGGTGTCAGCGATGGGGCCGCTGCACTCGAGGCGGCCCTTGCGTTCGGTCCGGATCTGGCCATCCTCGACGTGGGGCTCCCCGCCATCGACGGGTACGAGCTGGCCATCAAGCTGCGCGAGCGCATGGGCGCCGAAACGCCGGTGCTGTGGGCGCTGACCGGCTACGGGCAGGAGGCCGACCGCGCCCGCAGCCGTGCGGCCGGATTCGCGCTGCACCTGGTCAAGCCGGTGGAGGCGCCCGAGCTGCTCCAGGCCATCGAGGGCGGGTTCAACTGAGGGCGAGCTGCGCCTTGGCGGCCTGGATGGTGTTGGAGAGCAGGTAGGCGATGGTCATGGGACCCACGCCGCCCGGCACCGGGGTGATGGCGCGGGCGCGCTCCGCGGCCCTGGCGAACTCCACGTCGCCCACCAGCTTGCCCGCCGCGTTGCGGTTCATGCCCACGTCGATGACGGTGGCGCCCGGCTTGATCCAGTCCCCGCGGATCACCTCCGCCTTCCCGACAGCGGCGATCAGCACGTCGGCGCGCCCCACCTCGCCGGCCAGGTCGGGGGTGCGCGAGTGCGCCAGCGTCACCGTGGCGTGCCGCTCGAGCAGCAGGATGGCCACCGGCTTGCCCACGATGTTGGAGCGCCCGACCACCAGCGCGCGCGCGCCCTGCAGCGGCGTGTTCGCTTCGTCGAGGAGCCTGAGGATGCCCAGTGGCGTGCAGGGCCGCAGGCCCTTGCGGCCGGTGAAGAGCGCGCCGGCGCTGTGCGGCCCGAATCCGTCCACGTCCTTCTGTGGGGCAAGCAGCTCCAGCACCTCGTCCGCGGAGATCTGACTGGGCAGCGGGAGCTGCACCAGCACGCCGTGGACGTGCGGGTCGATGTTGAGCTTGCGTACCAGCGCGAGCAGCTCGGCCTGGGAGGTGGTCCCGGGCAGGATGTGCTCGAACCCCGCCATGCCGGTCTCTTCGCAAGCCTTCACCTTGCCGCGGACGTAGACCTCGCTGGCCGGATCGTTGCCGACGCGGATCAGCGCCAGCCCGGGCTTCACGCCGGCCCGCGCCTCGATGTCGCGCACCGCGGCGGCGACTTCCGCCCGCACCTTGGCCGCGATGGCCTTGCCGTCGATCCGGATGGCGGTCATTCCGGCTTGTGGCACACCGCCTCGATGTTGTGCCCGTCGGGGTCGATGACGAACGCGCCGTAGTAGTTGGGATGGTACTCCTTGCGCGGGCCCGGCTTGCCGTTGTCCTTCGCGCCCGCTTGGAGGGCAGCGGCGTGGAAGGCGTCCACCGCCTTGCGGTTCTTCGCAACGAACGCGAGGTGCAGCGGCTCCTGCTTCCCCTGTGCGAGCCAGAGATCGGGCTTCTTCTCGGCGCCCAGACCGCAGGAGCCCTCGAACTCCATCAGCACTTCGTAGCCCAGCGGGGCCAGCGCGGCGGCGAAGAAGTCCTTGCTCTTCTGCACGTCGCGTACGCGGACGGTGAGGTGATCGATCATGGGCGCGCTTCTAGCACCGGGCGGTGCGCTGCGCCATGCACCTACGCGGAGCGGCGTCCGGCGAGGATCGCCGCCAGCGAGTTCATCTCGCGGCGGAGGAATTCCACCTCCGCCGCGCGCTCGTCGCGGTCGTCGGGTCCGAAGTACGTCTCGTAGACGAGGCCGCACGGACAGCGGACCTGGATGATCGACGGCTTGAACCCGACGCAGTACTTCGGCTTCGAGGGATACACGTGGGCTGACATGACGGCCTCGACGGCGCTCCGCCCTGGGCGCGATCGGAACGACAGCGCGCGAAAGATGCGGCGTCAAGAGAGTCGGGCAGGGTACGGGCGGCAGGGTATGCCGCGCGGTTGCCCCGCAGCCCAAGGTCGGGTAGCAGTCCGCGCCGGGAGGTCGCGATGGCGCCCAGGTCGGTCTTCATCACCGGAGCTTCCAGCGGGCTGGGACGTGGCTTGTCCCTCCACTATGCGAAGGCCGGCGCCCGCGTCTTCGCGGCGGCGCGGCGCAAGGACGAGCTGCAACGCCTGGCCGGGGACGCTCCTGCCGGCAGCATCGTCCGGGTGCCCCTGGACGTGCAGGACAGCGAGGCGGTGGTGGCGGCCATCGGCCGCGCCGAGCAGGAGTCGGGCGGCGCCCTCGACCTGGTCATCGCCAACGCTGGCGTGGGCCGACCCACACCCGCGCGCAAGATGGACTGGAAGTGGGTGAAGCAGATCTTCGACGTCAATGCCACCGCCGCCTGCGTGACGGTGGCGGCCGCGCTGCCGGCGATGATCGCCCGCGACTCGGGCCAGGTGGTGATGATGTCATCGCTCGCCGCGTTCCGCGGCATGCCGGCCGAGGCGGCGTACTGCGGCAGCAAGGCCGCGGTGGCCACCTTCATGGAGAGCGTGCGGGTCGATCTGCGCCGCACGTCGGTCCGGGCCACCACCATCTACCCCGGCTTCGTCAAGACGGAGATGACGGCGAAGAACAAGTTTCCCATGCCCTTCCTGATGGAGCTGGACGACGCGGTGAAGGTGATGGCGCGCGGGATCGAGCGCGGCGCGAAGATCATCTCCTATCCGCTGCCGCTGGTGGCGATCACCCGCGGGCTCGGTTCCATCCCCAGGTCCGTCTACGAACCGCTGGCCGCCCGCCTCAGGATGTTCTAGGAAATTCAATGCTTTGCGATGAACTAGAATTGTTTACCGGGCGAGCAAGCGCTCCTGAGGGGCTTTCGGTCATTTTTTCGGTCCAGCGGAGCGGAAGGCAGGTAACTTTTCTGCGGACCGGCCGTGCGGCCGCTGGAACTGTCGAGTAGCACGCGGTTTTTGGCTGATTGGCCGACGGTTTGCAACCGCTTCCCTTCGGTCTCATGCCCTCGCTTCCCACATGGAATGACTGGCTGACGCAGTCGACGTACCGTGTTCGGATCTCGCTGAGCGCGGCAGAGAAGCTGCGGGAACTGCCGGGCGAGATGCAGGTGAAGCTGCGGTCCATGCTCGAGGAGATCGCCGAGTTGGCGGCGCTCTCGCCCATGGGGACGGCGCGCGCCTGGGCCACATCGTTCAACCGGCCGCTGCTGCAGCTGCGGCTGGGACGCGTGTCCGTGCACTACGCCATCGACGAGGACACGCGCACGCTCTCGGTGGAGCACGTCGTCGTCCCCGGCAACGAGCAGGACATCAGCAAGGCCAGCTAGGCCGCCTTCGACACCGCGCGCTCGATGGTGGAGAGCATCTTCTCCAGGGTCACCGGCTTGCGCAGGATGGAGAAGGCGCCGTCCAGGTCCGCTGCCTCGTACCCGCGGTTGGCGCTGACGATCACCACCGGAATCGCCTGCCAGTCCGCGCTCTTGCGCAGGACTTGGAGAACCTCGAAGCCGTTGAGGATGGGCATCATGAGGTCGAGCAGGATCACGGCGGGACGCAGGCCGAAGCCCAGCCGGTCGAGCGCGTCCCGGCCGTTCACGGCGGTATAGACTTCGTATCCTTCCTCGCGCAGGCACTCGCCGATCGAATCCCGGATATCGGGATCGTCGTCGACCAGGAGCACCGCGTGGGCGGATGGCATCAGTGCGTGTCTTACACTTATTCCGGAACCAAAGCATCTTTCAGAAAGAGGACCCTTCCAGGGGAAGTGTGACCGTGAACGTGGATCCGTCGCCCGGGATGCTCTGGACCGTGAGGTCGCCGCCGTGCAGCCTCGCGATTTCGCGCGCGATCCAGAGTCCCAGCCCGTAGCTGCCGCGCCGCTCGGCGCCCAGGCGTTCGAAGCGTTCGAAAATGCGCTTCTGCTCCTCGGCGCCGATCCCCTGGCCGCTGTCCGCGACCGAGATCCGGGCCGCGGCGCCGACGCGGCGCACAGCCACCTGCACCGGCTTCTTCCCGCCGTACTTGATGCCGTTGGAGATCAGGTTGCCGACGATCTGGCCCACCCGCACGGGGTCGAAGCGTCCTTCGACGGGCTCGGGCGCATCCACTGCCAGCGGGCTGCCCGCGGCGCTGGCCTCGGTGTCCCAGCGCTGCGCCACCTCGCGCACCACCTTGGCGAGATCGACGCGCTCGAGGCGGATCTGGAGCCTGCCGGCGTCGAGCTGCGACCCTTCCAGGAGATCCTCCACCAGCCGCGTCATCTGCCGCAGGTCCTCGACGGAGCGGCGCATCGCCACCACCAGCGAATCGCTGTCCACCGTGCGCGCCTGCGCGCGCGCCAGCTGCGTCTCCATCGCGAGCCGCACCGCCTGCAACTGCCCGCGCATGTCGTGCGAGACGACGGAGAGGAACTCGTCGCGGGTGCGCAGCGCGCGCTCGGCCACGCGTTCGGCGGCGGTGGAGCGCAAGAGCGCATGGATGGTGGCGAGCACCAGCGCGGGATCCGCGGGCTCGGTCAGGTAGGCGTCCGCGCCGCTCTCCAGCCCGACCACCCGATCCGACTCCTCGGTGTAGGAGGCCGAGAGGTGCAGGATGGGGATGTGGCGCGTCTGCGGATCGGCCTTGATGCGGCGCGCGACCTCGGGGCCGGACAGGTCGGGCAGGTGGACGTCGAGGATCATCAGATCGGGCAGCCCGCGCGCCAGCTTCAGCGCTGACTCGCCGGTCCCGCCTTCCACGACCGAGAAGCCGGCCGCCTCCAACGTGCGGCGAAGGGCGAAGCGGGTTCCTTCGGTGTCGTCGACGATGGCGATGCGTTCGGCCACGCTGGAACTATACCTGACTCTTCCGATCGAGCGCCTCCCCTCCTGCCGGAGCGTGATCGCAGTCGCGATTGCCAGTGGATCGAATCCGTGCGCCATTGCTGTCGTGACCGCAGTGCCCGAGGCGGCGGCGTCGGCGGCGTTGCCGGAGCAGGTGGTGGTGGCGCCCACGCGCGATCTGGGCGACGGCTTCTCCGTGCGCCGCGCGCTGCCCTCGGCCGGACGGCGCATGGTGGGCCCCTTCATCTTCCTCGACCAGATGGGACCGGTCCGCTTCGAGGCGGGGCGAGGGCTCGACGTGCGGCCCCACCCGCACATCGGCCTCGCCACCGTCACCTACCTGTTCGACGGCGAGATCCTGCACCGTGACAGCCTGGGCACCGTGCAGCGCATCCGGCCCGGCGAGGTGAACTGGATGACTGCCGGGCGCGGCATCGCGCACTCCGAGCGGACGGCGCCCGAGACGCGGCGCACGGGCGGGGCGCTCTGCGGCATCCAGCTCTGGGTGGCGCTGCCCAAGGAGCACGAGGAGATCGCCCCCGCCTTCGCCCACACCGCCGCGGAGGCGCTGCCCGTCTTGGAGGGAAGCTGCATCTCGCTGCGCGTCGTCCTCGGGTCGCTGCATGGCGCCACTTCGCCCGTACAGGTGCTGTCGGAGATGTTCTACGCTGCCGCCGACCTGTCGCCGGGAGCGCGGCTTCCGCTGCCGCCGGCACACGAGGAGCGCGCGGCCTACCTGGTCGAAGGAACGGTCACCGTCGCGGGCGATCGGTTCGCGCCCGGCTCGCTCCTGCTCTTCCGCCGCGGTGACGAAGTCGTGCTGGAGGCGGAGGCGGCGGCGCGGCTGGTGCTGCTGGGCGGCGCGGCGGCGGACGGGCCCCGGCACATCTTCTGGAACTTCGTCTCCAGCTCGCGCGACCGCATCGAGGCCGCCAAGGCCGACTGGCGCGCCGGCCGTTTCGCGCCGGTGCCCGGCGAGACGGAGTTCATTCCGCTGCCAGGCGATCCGGAGCCCGTCCGCTATCCGTGAGCGAGGGGCACGCCGACTCGCCCAGCCCCTCGACGAGCGTATCCCGGCCCGGCTCCGCGGCGAATACCCGACAGTCCCCCGGGGGCTGGCTGTGCGCGCTGCCCCGCAGCACGTTATCCGACGCCAATGGCCGCCGATCCGTCCCGCCCGATCCGCGTCCTCATCGTCGAGGACACCGCTGATTCGCGGGACATGTACATGGAGTTCCTCGGCTCCAACGGCTACCAGGTCACCGGCGCCGAGGACGGCCTCCAAGCGTTGCGCGTCGCCGACGCCACCGTGCCGGATTTGGTGGTCCTCGACGTGGCCTTGCCCAAGCTGGACGGGTTCACCGTGCTGCGGCGCCTGCGCAAGGATCCGCGCTTCGCGCGCACGCCCATCCTGACGCTCTCTGCCAGCGTGGCGAGCGACTACCGCGCAGGCCATGGACGCAGGAGCGACGGATGCGCTGGAGAAGCCCTGCCTCCCCGACGAGTTGCTGGAGGCGGTCCGCAAAGCGCTCCGGGAGGCCTGACGGCGTTCGCGCATGGGACGCTACGGGCTCGCTGTGTTGGCGGTGGGCGTGCTGGGCGCGGCGTTCGCCGTCGCCTTCCGCCTGCTCCTGCACCACGGACTCTCGCTGATCCTCGGAACCGGGAACGTGCTGGAAGGATTCGCGGCCTTGCCGTGGACGGGCCGGCTCCTGCTTCCTGCCGCCGGCGGAGCGCTGGCAGCCGCCATCAGCCTGCTGGCGACGCGCAGTCCGGGCGGGCACGGCGTGGGCGTGATCCTCGAGTCGGTGGCGCTGGGCCGCGGCCGCATCCGCCTGCCGGCGGTGCTGCTCAAGAGCGCCGCGTCGCTGGTCGCGCTCTGCTCTGGGGCATCGATCGGCCGCGAGGGATCCATCATCCAGTTCGGCGGCGGGGCCGGCTCGCTGCTGGGGCGCTGGCTGCGGCTGCCGGCGCGCGAGACGCGGATGCTGGTGGCGGCCGGCACCGGGGCGGGCTTCGCGGCCGCCTACAACACGCCCTTTGCCGCGGTGCTCTTCGTGGTGGAGATCGTCACCGGCGTGTTGGGGATCGACATCCTGGTGCCCGTGGCGGCCGCCACTGCCGTTGCCACCACGCTGACCCGGATGGCCATCGGCGGAGGGCCGGTGTACGGGCAGCGCGAGTTCGCGCTGGTGACCCAGGAAGAGCTGCTCGCCTACTGCGCCTTGGGCATCGCCGCCGGCGTGGTCGGTCCGGCATTCCTGGCGGCCCTCTCCGGCGCCGAGGAGGGCGCGCGCCGGATCCCGCTGCCGCGCATCGCCCGCGGCGCCCTGGGTGGGCTGGTGGTGGGCGTCATCGCGCTGCGACTGCCGGAGGTGACCGGCAACGGCTACGAGGCCATCCAGCGCATCCTCGACGCCCGCATGGCCGGCGCCATCCTCGGCGTGCTGCTGGTGGCCAAGGCCGCCGCCACCATCGCCTCGGTCTCTTCGGGGAGCCCCGGCGGCGTGTTCACCCCGTCGATGTTCCTGGGCGCGGCCCTGGGCGGGCTGGTCGGCGGGGCCGTGCCACACGTGCTGGCGGCTCGGGCATCGGCGGCGGAGGCGGGGGGATACGCGCTTGCGGGAATGGCAGCGGTGATCGCGGCCACCACGCACGCGCCGTTCATGGCGGCCACGCTGGCGTTCGAGCTGTCCGGCGACTACTCGCTGGTGATTCCGCTCCTGGCCTGCACCTCCATCGCGGCGGTGATCTCGCGACGGATCCGGCCCGACTCGGTCTACACGGAGGAGCTGCGCCGCCGCGGCATCCCCTGGCGCGGCAGCTTGACCGAGCGCCTCGCGCGCGCGGTGGTGGCGCGCGACATCCTCACCATGGACCCGCCCTCGGTCGCCGCGCAGGCGCCGGTCTCGGAGGCTTTGGAGCGGCTGGCCCAGCCCAACGTGCGGGTGGTCTACGTCCCCGGCGCTCCGCTGCGCGCCATCGATCTCAACGACGCCAAGCGTCTCTGGCAGGACGGCGGCGCGGAGCGTCCGGCCGGCGAGGTGGCGCATCCCGTGGCCGCGGTGGCGCCGCAGGACACGCTGCTCGATCTCGGCGAGAAGCTCTGGAACACCGACTGGGGCGAGCTGCCCGTCTGCGACGACGGCAAGCTCGTGGGCGTGGTGACGCGGCGGGCGCTTCTGGGGGCGCTGGACGCCGAGGTGCTGCGCCGCGACGTGCTGCTCACCCGCGTGGTCCGGTTCGAGGGCGGGCGGGAGGCGCAGGACTTCTTCGAGCTGCCCGCGGACAGGCGGGTGGAGGAGGTCGCGGTGCCCCGGGGTCTGCTCGGCGTGCCCCTGCGCACGGCGCACGCGCGCGAGCGCTTCGGCGTGATCGTGGTGGCGCTGCGCCGGGCGGGGGCCACGCGGGTGGAGGAGGTGCCGCCGTCGTACGCTCCGGCCCGCGGCGATCGCTTGATCGTGCTCGGCGCGCCCGGCGGGATCGAGGCCTTTCGGGACGCGAGCCCGATGGATACATCCGCAGCGCCGGATTGATCGGGTCGCGGGCAAGACGCGGGGTGCCCGCTGCGGCTTGCGCTCGGCGTCCGGTTGGCGCAACCTTGCAGTGGAGGTGCCGGGATGGCGTTTGTCGGAACCGCAATCTGGGTGTTCGCGGCGCTCTCGGCGGCGACCGGAGCGAACGTCCGCACCAAGGTGCTGCCGGGCAACGGATACATCCGGTACCAACCCGAGCCCGGCGACGCCACCGAGCCGCCCGGCGAGCTGATCGTGCTGCACGAAGAACGGCGGCCAGCGCCGCCCCCGCAGCTCCAGGCGGCGGAGGAAGCTCCGCCCACGCAACCGCGCTATCGCCCGCTGCCCTGCGCCGCGGAGCGAGGCAAGCTCCTGGCCAGGCTGCTCGAGATGCAGGGCCTTCAAGTAGACCCCGAGTTCGCGGTCTGGATGGATCGCAACCGCGCGATGGGCAACGGCGGCGCGCCCAACCTCTTCCTGCTCGGCGGAGACCCGCTGCTCCTCACCGCGGTCCGCACCGACGGCATCGCGCGCTCTCTGGCCGAAGACCTGTCCCGCTGCGAAGCAACCCACTCCGCGCGCTAGCGCAGGAGGAGGGTGCGGAGGCGGGTGGTGAGGGCGTTGCCCGCGTCGGTCTTGGGGGCATGCTCGAGGAGGTCGGAGATTTTCTGGTCGAAGCCGGCGGGCTTGGGGGCGGGTTCGCCGGCGGCGGCGCGGAGCAAGAAGGGCTGCTCGTCGAGCTGGGATTGCACCAGTGAGCGCAGGGCCATGCTGGCCTTGACCACCGCGGGCCCCAGGCCGGCTTCCTCCGCCTTGGCGCCCAGGACCACCGGCGGGATTTCCAGCGCCTTCAAGAGCGCGAGCTCCGCATCGGCCTCGTCCAGCAGGGCGGCGGCCCGCGCCACGTCTGCACGCGAGCCGAATGCCCGCGGCCGGCGCTGCCCCGGCTCGTGGAAGAGGGGCCGCGGCTTGAGCAGGGCCTGCAGCGCGCTCTCCAGCGGCTCGTCGAGGACGGTGGTGCTCTGCGCCTGCGGCAGGCGCGCCTGGGCGGCGATGGTGCGCGCGCGGGTCTGCAGCCGGTACGCCTCGCCCATCGCTGCCTGGAAGACCTCGCGGATGGGGCTCTCCACCAGCACGCGCGCGGCACGCGCCGGGTCCCCGCTCGAGAGCAGATCCAGGCCCAGGGACAGCGTCGCGCGTGCCTGCGCGAGCTGGTCGCGCACCTCGTCCGGGTCCTGGAGCGAGACGCGGTTCGCCACCAGCGCCGCGTTGGCAGCGTAGACCACCGATTCTTCCGCGCGCTCGAGCTCGTCGCCGGAGAGGAGATCCAGGGCCGTCTCGAGCAGCGGCCGCTGCGGCGCCAGCAGCGCCTGCGCCGCGCTGGCCAGCGGCGCGGGCGCCGCCTTTTGTCCGGCCGGGCGCGCGTAGAAGGAGACCGCCTCCTCGAACTCCGGCACGCCCGCGTCGCGCAGCCGGCCGTCGCGCCACCGCCGCGCCGACTCCTCCAGCTCGGTGGGCACTTCCCAGCGGATGCTCTCGATCAAGCGGCCCGCGCTGAAAGGATCCTCCGCGTAGAGGTCCTCGATCAGCTCGCGCATGGACGCGTACTCGGCCGAGCCGGCGAACTCGAGCAGGAAGCGCCGGTCGGACGTGTAGTAGGCCAGGCCCGGGTTGGCCGGCTCAGGCGGCTCCTCCTCCGTGAGGTCGTGGACCACGATCTGGCGCCGCAGCACCAGCCCGAGCAGCTCCACGTCGAGCGCCCAGAGCTTCTGTCGGAACCTCGCCGGATCGGTTTCGCCCTCGCGCGCCAGCTTCAGCCAGTGCACCACCTCCCCCGTGCGCGGCCCTTCGTCCGGCCCGCGCCACGCCGCCATGTCCACCGCGTGCCGGAACTGCTCGGGGAGGGCCATGGCCACCAGCCCGGCGGCGTCGTCCGGCCCGATGTCCAGCAACGCGAAATAGAGCTCCTCGGCCGGCAGCGCCTGCACCAGCTGCTCCGGGTCCGGAGCGTTGAGGATCAGATCCAGCTTCTGCTTGCCGCGCGCGTTCTGCAGCGCCCGCCGCGCCGCGCGCACATCGAGGATGGCCGTGCTCACCCGCCCCTTCTAACAGCCTCGGGGCGAGCCTGCTTCAGGCCGCCTTGGTGACCTTGCCGGCCTTCAGGCACCGCGTGCAGACGCGGATGTGCTTGTGAGCCCCGTCCACCAGCGCGCGGACGCGCTGCAAGTTGGGCAGGCTGCGCTTCTTGGTCTTGTTGTTGGCGTGGGAGACCTGGTTGCCGACCAGGGGACCCTTGCCGCACAGATCACACTTGAACGCCATCTCTCGACTCCGGAAAAGGAACGCGGCTTATGGCCGGTAACTGCCCGGAAAGTCAAGTGGCGCTGACCGTCTTGCGGCCCGACAGGGCGAGCGCCTGCCCGGATGCGGCGCGGGCCGCCAGCAGCTGCCCTTCCAGCCCGAACCCGGGGTAGGTGGCCGCCGAGGCAAAGAGGATGCGCTCGCTGGCGTCGGAAACGGGCCGCAGCCCGATGGTGTCGCCGTCCTCCTGGGCCCTGAGGATGAGATGGGGCTGGGCCGGGTTCACGTCGCCCGACTGGTGCACCACGTGGCGGTCGAAGAACGGCAGCACCGGCTCCAGGGCCGCGCGCAGGCTCGCCAGCAGCGACTGCTCGTCGGAGAACCCCGCGTCGGCGACGCGCGCCACCGTCAGCAGCCGCTCGCCGGCGGCCTCGCCGCGGGCCTTGCGGGCGGGGAGGGCGGAGAACATCAGCGGCCCGATCTTGTTGCCGAGGAGGAGCCCTACTTCGTCCAGCGCGAGCGGCAGCCCTTCCGGCCTCACCACGAAGTGGGCGAGGGCGATCTTCCGCTCCACCGGCAGCGCGGCCTCCTCCGCCAGCTTGCGCTCCACCCGGCCCCCGCCCTGCGTCAGCGCGGCGATGCGCTCCGACGAGCAGGCCAGGACCACGCAGGCAGCGCGCACTTCCGATCCATCGAGTTGGAAGACGAACCCTTTCTTCTCCTCGCGCAGGTCCGCCGCGGGCTGGTCGGCGATCACCTCGCCACCGGCGCCCTCGCACTTCTGCCGGAGCAGCTCGGCCAGCTGGGCCGCCCCGCCGAAGATGCGCAGCGGCATCCGCAGCAGGGCCGCCGCCTCCCGCGCCACCGACTCGGGCGCGAAGTCGCCGGGCAGCGAGGCGGCGAAGGGGGCCAGCGCGTGCAGGCATTCGCCCACCAGGCCCTCGGGGATGGCCGGCGGCTTGGGGAGCAGCTTGTGCGCGCGGCGCCGCTCGAAGAAGCTGCGCGGCGGCCACGGCGGCGGCTCCATCACGAAGGGATCCCAGCCGCGGCCCAGCGCCTCCAGCGCATCCAGCCCTGCCTCCGTCTCGGTGGCGTTCGCCTCCGATAGCTCGCGCCGCAGCTCTGCCTTGCGCCGGTGCGGCTCGACCGGCAGCGAGAGCCGCAGCTTGTCGCTGAGGATCTGGAAGGAGTTGGGCCCCGCCCCCTGCCGGTGCAAGTCGGTGCCGACGCCCAGCTCGTCCAGCACCCCCACCGCGCCATTGAGCTGGCGCAGCGGCGGGAGGATGGAGGCGGCCGAGGGCAACAGCCACCCGTCGCTCTCGCGGGCCACCTGAACCGGTCCCAGGGTGGCGAGCAGCGTGCGCAGACCGCGGCGGGCGCACAGGGCCGCGGTGGCGGCGCCACCCACGTCGGGCCCGAGCACCGCCACGTCGTAGAGGCGCTTGGATGCGGGCTTTGCAGGAGCGGGAGCCATCAGCGCTGCACCTCGAGGAGGGTCATGCGTCGGTCAGCTCAGGGGACGAGAGCGTGCGGGCGGGATTTCCCCCGGCATCGTCGATGCGCACGCGCCGGCCTTCGAGGTGCACGCGTCCCTGCGCCCAGAGCGCCAGCGCGCGCGGGTAGCAGCGGTGCTCCTGGACCAGGATGCGCGCGGCCAGCGTCTCCTCGGTGTCGCCGTCGAGCACCGGGACGGCGGCTTGGACCAGGATGGGACCCGTGTCGGTGCCCTCGTCGACGACGTGCACCGTGCATCCGGAGACTCGGACTCCCGCCGCCAGCGCCTGCCGCACGGCATGCATGCCGGGGAAGGCGGGCAGGAGGCTCGGATGGATATTCAGTATCTTATTTTCGAACGCTCGCAGCAGCTCGGTGGTGAGCAGGCGCATGAAGCCGGCCAGACACACCAGGTCCACGCCGTGGCTCCGCAGCACCGCCACCAGCTCGCGGTCGTACTCTTCGCGCGAGCCGAAGCGCCGGTGGGAAAGGAGCACCGCCGGGACGCCCGCGCGCCGCGCCCGCTCCAGCGCCCGCGCCTCCGGCACGTTGCAGACCACCGCCGCCACCTGCGCCGGCAAGAGGCCCGACGCGCACGCATCGAGGATGGCCTGCAGATTCGAGCCGGAGCCCGAGGCAAGGACGCCTAGGCGCATACCACCTCGGGCTCGGCCAGCCCCGGTGCGCTCTCGACGACGCCGATCTCGAACGCGGCCTGTCCCCGCTTGGCGAGCAGCTCCAGCGCGCGGGCCAGGTCGGCGCGCGAGACCACCGCGCACATGCCGACGCCCATGTTGAAGGTGCGCAGCATCTCCGCGTCGGCGACGTTGCCGGCTTTCTGGATGCGATCGAACACCGCCGGCACCGGCCACGTGCCCCGCTTCAGCACGGCGCGGTGCTCCGCCGGCAACACGCGGGGGAGGTTGCCGGGAAGGCCGCCGCCGGTGATGTGGGCGAAGGCGTGCACGTCGAGCGCGTCGCGCAGCGCCAGGCAGTCCTTCACGTAGATGCGGGTCGGCTCGAGCAGCTCCTGCGCGAGCTGCGGCGTGAGGCTCTTCTCGAAGACCTTGCGGGCCAGGGAGAAACCGTTGCTGTGCAGGCCGCTGGAGGCAAGGCCCAGGACCACGTCGCCCGCCTTGACTCTCGATCCGTCGAGGATGCGGCTCTTCTCCACCACCCCCACGCAGAATCCGGCGAGGTCGTATTCGCCCTGCGCGTAGAAGCCGGGCAGCTCGGCGGTCTCGCCCCCGATCAAGGCGCAGCCGGCGCGCACGCAGCCCTCTGCGATGCCCTTGATCACCTGCTCGGCGTCTGCGGCATCCAGCCTGCTGGTGGCGAAGTAGTCGAGGAACACCACCGGCTCCGCGCCGCACACCACCACGTCGTTGACGCTCATCGCCACCAGGTCGATGCCCACGGTGTCGTGCCGTCCCGCCAGGAAGGCGAGCTTGAGCTTGGTGCCCACGCCGTCGGTGCCCACCACCATCACCGGCTCGGTGTAGCCGCGGGGAACTTCGAAGAGCCCGCCGAACCCCCCGACGCCGGCCAGCACCTCGCGGCGGGCGGTGCGCCGGGCGTGCGGCTTGATGCGCTCCACCAGGGCGTCGCCCTCGTCGATGTCCACGCCCGCGTCGCGGTAGGTGAGCCCCTTTTCGGCCATGGCGCGCGCACCTTAGACAGGTTCGCGCGGGGAATCCACACCAAGCAGCGATGTGCGCCGATGTGTTCCTGGTGTCGCGCTAAGGAGAGTGCCCGCGCCTGTTGTACCTTGCGCCGATGCGACGCCTCGTGCGGGCGCTCACGCGCATCACCGCCTTCCGCATCGGCCTCTTCACGGGGCTCCTCTTCGCCGCGCTGCACGTCCTGCAGCTGGCCGGGCGCACCGACATCCCGCTGCTCACGCGGCTGGAGGAGGAGCTGATCGACCTGCGCTTCGCGCAGCGGACCAAGCTGCGCGGGCCGCGGCAGTCGGGGCGCGTGGTCATCGCCGCGGTGGACGAGGCGGCCATCGCCAAGTTCGGCCGGTTTCCCTGGGACCGTCGGGTGATCGCGTCGCTGATCGACAAGCTGAACGGCGCCGGCGCCGCGGCCATCGGCTTCGACATCAGCTTTTCCGACGAGGATCTGGGTGGCCGCTTCGCCGGCGCCAAGCGCTACCGCAAGCGCTTCGAGGACATCTCGCTGGCGGCGCCGAAGAACCGGGAGGCGGTGGAGCACTTCGACGAGGCCGAGTCGGCAATCGCCGGCGCCGCCTCGGCCCTGCAGCTGCTCAAGCGCGAGGTGAAGCCGGAGGCCGGGCCCATCTACCAGACCGCGAAGGGGCGGCTCGCGGACGGGGCGCAGAAGCTGACGGCCTCGCGCGGGGCCTTCGACACGCTCATCCGCCAGCACGAGGAGTACGGCGCCGAGCTGGACCACGACCTGGGCGGCGACGATCCCGACACGGTGATGGGCGAGGCGGTGGCGCGGGCCGCCGACAAGGTGGTGATCGGCGTGGTCATGCTCACCAGCGCCGAGCTGGGCGCGATCCGCGGCGAAGAGCTGGCCGGGCAGCTCACGCGCTTCGGGTCCATGCAGATCCACCAGCCGGAATGGCGAGAGCGGCCCGACAGCCCGATGGCCACGCCGCTCAAGCTGACCTGGATCAAGCAGTACGCCGGCTTCACTCCGCCGCTGCAACCCATCATCCGCGGCGCGAGGTGGATGGGCTACTTCAACAACCTGCCCGACTTCGACGGCGTCATCCGCCACACCGCCCTCGCCATGCGCATCGGCGATCGCTACTACCCGTCGCTGGACACCGCGCTGGCCGCCATCGCCCTGGGCCTGCGCGCCTCCGACGTGATCCCGGTGACGCAGGCGCCGGAGGAAGGCGCGCTGCTCGACTACCTGGACTTCGGCGGCAAGCTGCGCGCGCCGGTGGACGGCCGCGGCCTCATGACCATCAACTACGCCGGTTCCGACGGCGCCTTCGCCAACTACTCCATCGCTGACATCATGGAGGGCCGCCGCGACGCGGAGCTGAAGGGCAAGATCGTGCTGGTCGGCGCCACCGCCCAGGGCACCTTCGACCAGCGGGTGACGCCGCTCAACAAGATCACCCCGGGGGTGGAGACGCACGCCAACGCGGTGGAGAGCATCCTCTCCCAGCGCTTCCTGCGGCGCGGCCTCACCGTCGACCTCGCCGAGGTGCTGGTGGCGCTGGCGCTGGCGCTGCTCTTCGCCTTCGTCTTCGCCCGCGTGAAGGTCAACCACGCACTGCCTGTGTTGGCTGCCGCGGCCGCGGCGGTCTGGGTCGCCTCGAGCGCCGCCTTCTGGGCCGGGTACGAGGTGTTCGCCGCGGTGCCGCTGGTGGAGCTGGGCTCCATGTTCATGCTGGTCACCGTCTACCGCTACGCCACCGAGGAGCGCGACAAGCGCCAGCTGCGCAAGGCCTTCCGCCTCTACCTCAACCCCGAGGTGATGGAGGAGATGCTCCAGCAGCCCGAGAAGCTCCAGCTGGGCGGCAAGGAGCAGGTCCTCACCGTGCTCTTCTCGGACATCAGGGGATTTACCGGCATCTCCGAGAAGCTTTCGCCGGCGGCGCTGGTCCACCTGCTCAACGAATACCTCTCGCCCATGACCGACATCGTGCTGCGCAGGCGCGGCACGCTCGACAAGTACATCGGCGACGCGGTGATGGCCTTCTTCGGCGCGCCCGTGGCCGCCGATCAGCACGCGGTGCACGGCTGTGACGCGGCCCTGGAGATGATCGAGACGCTCCGGCGCATGCGCGAGAAGTGGCGCATCGAGAACCCGTCGCTGCCCGAGGTGGACGTCGGCATCGGGGTGAACTCGGGGCCCATGGTGGTGGGCAACATGGGCTCGCAGCAGCGCTTCAACTACACGGTGATGGGCGACAACGTGAACCTGGCCAGCCGGATGGAGGGGCTGAACAAGGAGTACGGCACCCACATCCTGGTGTCCGATTCCACCTTGTCGCTGGCCCGCGCCGCGCTGGGGGACCCGGCCGCCTACACCGTGCGCGAGCTCGACGACGTGCAGGTCAAGGGCCGGGACGAGCCCGTGCGCCTCTACGAGCTGCGCCGACGCGGTGCGCCGCGCCCCGAGGAGATTCCGCTCCTGGAAGGGTTTGCCGAGGGCCTGCGGCTCTACCGGCAACAGAAGTTCGCCGAGGCGCGGCTGCAATTCGAATCGCTGCTCCTGCGCTTCCCCGCGGACGGTCCCAGCGCACTGTTCGTGAGAAGGTGCGACGAGATGTCGGATGCCCCGCCAGGGCCGCGCTGGAATGGGGTCTACCGCATGGCACACAAGTGAGAAGAGACGTGATTTCCGTCACGCTTACTTAAATTGACCGCTCATCGACACCACTGATAGGAATTCTGCATGGCCGGCGAGGACGCGCTGTTCCAGCGATTCGGCAAGGAGTTCAAGCGCGGCGAGGTGCTCTTTCGCGAGGGCGAGCCCGGCAAGGAGATGTACGTCGTCCAGGCCGGCAAGGTGAACATCACCAAGACGGTGCGCGGGAACGAGAAGATCCTCGCCACCTTGGGCGCGGGGGAATTCTTCGGTGAGATGAGCATCTTGAACCACAAGCCGCGCTCCGCGGGCGCGACCATCCACGAGGACGCCAAGCTCCTGGTCATCGACCCGCGCACCTTCGAGGCGATGATCCGCGGCAACGTGGAGATCGCGGTGCGATTGATCAAGAAGCTCTCCGACCGGCTGCAGGAGGCGGACGAGCAGATTGAAAATCTCCTCATGCGCGACCCCAACAGCCGCGTGGTCCACCATCTGCTGCAGGCCGCCCACAAGCGCGGCAAGGAGACGCCCCAGGGCAAGCTGGTGACGGTGAACCTGGCCGAACTGCACGGCCGCATGGGCGTTTCCGCCGAAGAGGTGCAGGAGGCGGTGGGCAAGGCCGCCAAGGCGCGCATCATCGCGCTGGTGCCGGAGGGCGTGGTGGTGCCCGATACGGGCAAGATGCAGAAGTATCTCGAGTTTCTCGAGATGAAAGAGCGGTTCGGGGACTAGGATGAAGATCAGGGTCCTCGGCTGCCACGGCGGTGAGCTTCCCCGGCATCGCACCACCTGCTTCCTGATCGACGGGCGGCTGACCATCGACGGCGGAGCCATCACCTCCGCCCTGGAGCTCGAGGAGATCCTCGAGATCGACGACATCTTCCTCACCCATTCGCACTTCGATCACGTCAAGGACGTGCCGATGATGACCGATCTGCTGGTCGGCAAGCGCGACAAGCCGGTGGTCATCCATGGTCCGCCCGAGACCATGGAGGCGATGGACAAGGACGTGTTCAACAACCGCGTCTGGCCCGATTTCCGCATCATTCCCACGCGGGAGAAGCCGGTGGTCGCCTTCCAGACCTTGGAAGTGCGCAAGCCGGTGACCTGCCAGGGGCTGCGCATCCGTGCCATCCCCGTGCATCACCCCGTGTACTCGGTGGGGTACATCATCGAAGGGCGGGACGGTGCCATCGCCTTCTCCGGGGACACGGGCCCCACCGACGAGCTGTGGAAGGCCGTCAACGCGACGCCCAACCTCAAGGCCCTCTTCCTCGAGCTGAGCTTTCCCAACAGCATGCAGTGGCTGGCGGACATCTCCGGCCACCTGACGCCGAGGACGGTGATGAGCGAGCTCGCCAAGCTCGACCGCCGCGGCGCCAAGGTCTACCTCTACCACCTGAAGCCGGCGGTGATCGGCGAGGTGAAGGCCGAGGTGCGCGCGCTGCGGCTCGATTACCTGCACGTCTGCGAGCTCGACGAGGTCTACAACATCCAGTGAGAGCGCTGATCCTCCTGTGCCTCGCGCTGTCGGCCGGTGCGCGCGCGGACCCCGACCCTTCGGCATCCGCGCAGCAGAGCCAGCAGAACAACGCCGCCGCGGCCGCCGCCGGGGCCGGCGCGGTGATCGTGGCCACGCAATTGGATCCGAACGAGGATCCGTTCGCTTTTCCCGCGCCGGCGCCGCGCGCGCGGCAGTGGCTGGGCTACGCCTCGCCCTGGACGCTGCTCTTGCTGGCCGCAATCCTGGTGGCGCTGGCCGCGCTGATCGGCAAGGTCGACCCGCGCCGCCGCAAGCGCATCAAGCGCGTCACCATCCTCTTCATGCTCTACCTGACCACCTTCATGTTCGCGGCCATCCTCGGCCTCGTGCATGCGGAGGGGTGGTCGCGGCGGGTGTGGTTCCTCGCCGACCTCTTCGAAGTGCTGGTGATCATCGACTTCGTCGCCATCCTGCTCTTCGACCTGGTGCTGCTGGCGCTGCGCATCGAGGTGGCGAACATCGTCCACGACCTTGCGGTGGGCGCGGCCTACATCCTGGCGTTCGTCGGCATCCTCCACCGCAGCGGCGTGCAGCTCTCCGGCATCATCGCCACCTCGGCGGTGGTGACGGTGGTCTTGGGCCTCTCGCTGCAGGCCACGCTGGGCAACGTGCTGGGAGGCATCGCCCTGCAGCTCGACGACTCCATCCACGTGGGCGACTGGCTGCAGCTCTCCTCGGGGCAGCAGGGCCGCATCGTCGCCATCCGCTGGCGGCACACGGTGGTGGAGACGCGCAACTGGGACACCATCATCGTCCCCAACTCGGTGCTGCTGGGCGAGAACATCATCATCCTCGGGCAGCGGCAGGACCAGCCGGTGCAGCACCGGATGTGGGTCTACTTCAACGTCGACTTCCGTTACTCGCCCGAGGAAGTGATCAACGTGGTGGACGATGCGCTGCAGTCGACTCCCATCCCCGGCATGGCGGCGTTCCCGGCTCCGCACTGCATCTGCTACGACTTCGCCCGCCAGGGCGGCGACAGCATGGGCTACTACGCCGTCCGCTACTGGCTCACCGAGCTGGCCGCGGACGATCCCACCTCCTCGGCGGTGCGCGTGCGCATCTACGTGGCCCTCAAGCGCGCCGGCATTCCGCTGGCCGTGCCCGGGCAGGCCATCTGGGTGTCGGTGGACGATCCGCAGCACAAGGAGCGCAAGGTCCAGCGCGAGCTGCAGCACCGGACCACCGTGCTGGAGCAGATCGAGATGTTCGCGGGGCTCTCCAACGAGGACCGCAACCGGCTGGCGGAGGGGATGCGGCCGGCGCCGTTCGGGCGCGGCGAGATCATCACCCGCCAGGACTCCGCGGCACACTGGCTCTACGTGCTCACCAAGGGCGACTGCGAGGTGCGCGTGCGCGGCGAGGGCGGGGGGGAGAAGGTAGTCTCGCGCATGTGCGCGCCCAACGTCTTCGGCGAGATGGGCGTGATGACCGGCGAGCGGCGCACGGCGTCGGTGATCGCGGCCACCGAGGTGGAGTGCTACCGGATCGACAAGGACGTCTTCAAAGCGGTGCTGCGCAACCGCCCCGACATGGTGGAGAGCATCTCGCAGGTGATGGCGCGACGGCGGGTGGAGTTGGCGGCGGTGCGGGAAGGGCTGGACGCCGAGGCGCGCAAGCGGCGGGTGAAGGAGGAGAGGAACGAGATCCTCTCTTCCATCCAGACCTTTTTCGGGCTGCAGGACGACAAGAATTAGGGACTGGCGTTCGAGATGGCGGCCCGCCCACGCTTCGCCCTTCGCCAATCGCCTGACATCGGGCGCGACCCCACCAGCGGCCAGATGAAGCAGCTCAGTGGGCGGGATCCGCGCGAGTACACCTTTCCAGCGGTCGCGTCGATCTACTTGGGCCTGCTTCTACTTTTCCTCGCCGTCCGCATCGGGATCACGAATTTCGGTTTCTGGGTTGCCGTCGCCTGTTCCGGCGCTTTGGTCATGGCGCTCGAGTGGCGGGTGCGCAGATTCGTCGATGTCTGGGGGGACGACGTCGGCCTGATCTTGGTCCGTAGAGATCGCTTCGAGAAAATCAATTGGAAGGACGTAGCCGCCGTCCAGAACCATTACAGCTCTCAGTGCGGCGTTCTGTTCCGGCTAGACACGCCCTTTGGCAGAGTGATTTCCTTTCCGCTACCTCGGGCGGACAGACTCATCGGTTTCGAGCATCCGAACGCGATATGGATCCGCGAACGCATCGAGGCAGCATCATCGGGCACCCCGGTCCCCGACGCCTCTTCATGGTCCGTGCCAGGCACTAAAGGCGAACAACTCGGCTTGATCGCCGTTGCGGTCCTGTTGGCCCTTGGCGGCGCGGCGATGATCCGTGAGGGTCTGGCAAAGCCGACCAGGGCAATCGTCACGGGCAGCAGTGAGCTCCTCGGATGCGAAGAGCACACTCCATCGCGGGGACCCGTTCAAGTCGTCCTGCGGGTCCCCAACGTGCGCGATGGAATGAAGTTCATCCAGCCAGCTTCGTACCTTCGATACGTCCGAGAAGCTTGCGCCTCCCGTGGACTGGTGAGTTGGGCGGCTGTGCTGCGCGAGGACGGCCATCCTCAGCTGGTTGCATTTGAGCGGGTCGGGGTCCCTGGGGGCTTCACGGAGGAGGCATATTCATCCTGGCGGAGAAGTGTCGGCGTGCTCTGGATTGCGATGGGGTCTGGGGCCTTGTTCGCTTCGGTCGCATTCGCCGCAACCGTTTTGGGGCGCTCACGCAAACGTACATCGGACAGAACGGTGACCAACCTCGTGGAGCGCCGGGATCCTGAGTCCGACAACCGAAAGCAATGAAACGGGGCTTGACGGGACAGGCCGCTACGACCTCGACCACAAGGACGCCAGGCGCGCGAAAGGATCGCCACAGCTCGCGCGACGCGAGAAGGGCCGAGAAGGAGCCGGCCGCGCCCATCGCGACCATCGTCCAGACGAAGAAGAAACCCCAGCGGGTGGCTCGAGGCCCCATGCTGTGCAGAAAGGGCATGTACGCCGACGCGATAGTACGGCCAGCAAGGGACCGTGTTTCACGAAGGGACCCGAGGTGCGGGCATCGGTTTCCGCGCCCAACCGGGTGCAGCGAAAGCTGACCCAACCGTAAGAACCCGTCTCTTTCCTGTCTTTGAGCAACCAAGGATCCTTGCTTCTGGGGGCTTGCACTGATGAAATAAATCTGCTATTCAAATTTGGCGATGGCACGCCAGATGGCCTTGAAACTTCCCGAGTGGGGAGGCAAGCGCAAGGGGGCGGGAAGACCGCCGACGCGGCCGCATCCTGGCCTCGTCGGTCCCGGTGTCCCGCACCTTCGCCGTGCCGACTTCGAGGCGCGGCATCCTGTACACGTCACGATGCGAATGCGGCCGGGCGTGGGGTACCTGCGCTCGTATCAACGCGCGAAGATCGTCGAGGACGCTCTCCGCGCGGCGCGCGACCGGTTCGGCGTGCGCATCGTCCACTACTCCATCCAGGGCAACCACCTGCACCTGATCGTCGAGGCGGAAAGCCTGACCGCGCTCTCTCGCGGGATGCAGGGGCTGGCCATCCGGCTGGCGCGCCGCCTCAATGCGCTGTCGGGGCGGAGCGGCGGCGTCTTCGCCGATCGCTTTCATGCGCGTCCGCTCAAGACGCCGCGCGAGGCGAGAAACGCAGTCCGCTACGTGCTCACCAACTACCGCCACCACGCGCTCGAGCATCTGCCGGCGGGCTGGACCGACCCGCTGGCTTCCGGGCGTTTCACGGCTTTGCCGCCGGCCGAGGATGCCCCGGTGGTCGCGCCCTCGGTGTGGCTGCTGCGGGTGGGGTGGAGGCTCTGATTGCGAGGCCCGCGGCGGACTGTGCCGCCTCGGGCCGAGGCGAAACATCTGCCGCGCGGAGAAAACGCCTGCACCGGCGTTGCACGCGCGATAGCCGCTGGGGACCGGGCGGGGTCGCGGCGAGTTCGGAAACCGCCCGCACCGCCGGCACGTGCTCCGGCCCCTCCACGCACGCGGTTTCCGCATGTCCGAAGACGCGACCCCGCCCGGTCTCCAGCGGCGTCACGGCGCTTGTTACCGTCCTGGCGCTTCCTTCATCTGCGCGAAAGCCGGCCAAGTGCGGCCGCGCCTCCGTCCACCCAACGCCGTCCCGTGCTAGAAGGCCGTCACATGGCCTGGTATCACCGCGTTCCCGCTCCCAAGCTTCCCCCAGAGCAGCGCAAGTCGCGCATGGAGGGGCTCTGGATCAAGTGCGACGGCTGCGGGGAGATCGTCTACAAGCAGGACGTCGAGAAGAACCTGGAGGTCTGCCCCAAGTGCGACGAGCACTTCCCGTTTCCGGTGCGCAAGCGCCTGGAGCTGGTGCTCGATCCCGGCACCTTCGTGGAGCACGACCTCGGGCTGGAGAGCACCGACCCGCTGCAGTTCTCCGACTCGAAGAAGTACAAGGACCGGATCAAGTCCAGCCAGAGATCGTCGGGGGAGGGTGAGGCCTTCCTCTCCGGAATGGGGCGGGTGGCGGGACGCGAGGTCTCCATCGGCGCCTTTCACTTCGGCTTCATGGGCGGCTCGATGGGATCGGTGGTGGGCGAGAAGGTGACCCGCGTCTTCGAGCGCGCCACCGACCGGCGCGTGCCCGCCATCATCTTTTCGGCGAGCGGCGGCGCGCGCATGCAGGAGGCCATCTTCTCGCTGATGCAGATGGCCAAGTCGTCGGCGGCGATCGCCCGTTTCCGCCAGGTGCAGAGGCCGTACATCAGCGTGCTCCTGGACCCGACCACCGGCGGAGTCGCGGCATCCTTCGCCTTCACCGGCGACGTGATCCTGGCCGAGCCCAAGGCGCTGATCGGCTTCGCCGGCCCGCGCGTCATCGAGCAGACCATCCGGCAGAAGCTGCCGGAGGGTTTCCAGCGCAGCGAGTTCCTGCTCAAGCACGGGATGATCGACGCCATCGTGCACCGCAAGGAGATGCGCGAGCGGCTCTCGCAGCTGCTCGGCCTCCTTTCGTGAGCGCGTGGGACGAGGAGTTCTTCGACGAGGAGTATCCGGTCCTCTACGCGCCGGCGCTCGACCCGGTGCGCACCGAACGCGAGGTAGCCGCTGCCGTCTCGATCCTGGACGTCCGAGAGGGCTCGCGGCTCCTCGATCTCTGCTGCGGCACGGGCCGCCACGCCATCCCGCTGCAGCGCCGTGGTATCCGCGTCACGGGGCTGGACCTGAGCCGCGCGCTGCTGCGCCTGGCCCAGGGCCGCTCCGACCGCGTGGGATCGTTTCCGGCGCTGGTGCGCGGCGACGCGCGGGCCCTGCCACTGCGCTCCGGCGCATTCGCTGCGGCCATCTGTCTCTTCAACTCCATCGGGTATGGCCCCGACGAGGAGGCGCTGGCGGCGCTGCGGGAGGCGCGCCGCTGCGCTCCGGCGCTGCTGCTGGAGACGGTGCACCGGGACGATCACGTGCGCACCACCGCGCCGCAGGGCACCTGGGAATGGACCGACCGGCCCGACGGCGTCCGCGTGCTGGTGGAGCGCTGGATCGATGCGGTGGACGGCTATTCGCACGCCATCTTCCGCATGCAGCGGAAGGGGCAGGGCGACGTGGTCAAGGAGTTCCGGCACCGCCTCTACACCGCCACCGAGTTGGTGGCGCTCTTGCGCGCGGCGGGCTGGGAGCGCATCGAGTGCTTCGGCGACTACGATCGGCGGCCCTTCGCCATCGACTCCCCCGTCTTCCTGGCGCACGCGCGATGAGCATCGAGTGCACCCGCTGCGGCGCCTGCTGCGTGGCGCCCGACATCGCGGCGCTGGGCAAGCCGCTCGGCGTCCGCTGCCCGCACCTCACCGCCGACAACCTCTGCGCCGTCTACGAGAATCGGCCGCAGATCTGCCGCGACTATGCCGCCGACTGGCTCTGCGAGCGCATCGCCGCGCCCACCCTCGAGGAGCGCGTGCGCAACTACCTGCGCGTGTTCGATCTGCCATGCGATTCGACGAGCTGAAAGAGCTGCTCTTCGCGCGCAGCAACTTCGGCGTGAAGCTGGGGCTGGACGGAATGCGCGAGGCGTGCGCGCTNCTGGGCAANCCGGAGCGCGGCGCGCCCGTGCTGCACGTGGCGGGCACCAACGGCAAGGGCTCCACCTGCGCCTTCGCGGAAGCGTCGCTGCGGGCGGCAGGGCTGCGCACCGGGCTGTACACGAGCCCGCACCTGAACCACTTCTGCGAGCGCATCCGCATCGACGGAGAGCCCGTTTCCGAGGAGCGGGCCTGCGAGCTGCTGGAGGAGGTGCGCGCCAAGGTGCCCTGGGCGCTGGGCGATCCCGGGCTCACTTTTTTCGAGATCGTCACGCTGATGGCGTTCCTGGCTTTTCGCGGTGTGGACGTGATGGTGGTGGAGGTGGGCCTGGGCGGCCGGCTCGACGCCACCAACGTGGTGCTGCCGCGCGCGTGCGCGATCGCGCCGCTCGGCCTGGAGCACACGCAGTACCTGGGGCCGACGCTCGCGCACATCGCGACGGAGAAGGCGGGCATCCTCAAGCCGGGCGCGCGGGCGGTCAGCGCGGGGCAGCCGCTCGAGGCGGCGCGGGTGCTGCAGCAGCGCGCGGATGCGGTGGGGGTGTCGCTCTGGCGGCCCGGGCGCGACTACCGGTTCGAGAGCCGCGATGTCAGACCCTTCTGTTATGCCGGTCCGCGCTGGGTGGTGCGCGGAGGAGCAGGCGTTACCCCTGCGACGGGCGGAGGGCGAAGGCCCGAGCATGCGGCGGCAGACCTCGCGCTGCAAGGGCATCACCAGCGCACAAATGCGGCGCTCGCTTGCGCGCTCTTGGAGGCGAGCGGGCTGTGCGAGCCACGGCATGCCGAGGAGGGCTTGCGCGCGGCGCGCTGGCCGGCGCGGCTGGAGCGCTTCGGCAACGTCTATGTCGACGGGGCGCACAACCCGCACGCGGCGCGCGCTCTGGCGCACGCCTTGCCGCCGCTGCTGGCGGGGCGGCCGATGCGGCTCGTCTTCGGGGCGCTGCAGGACAAGGACGCGGGGGCGATGCTGCGCGAGCTGGCGCCGCTGGCCGCCAGCGTTCATTACTGCGCGCCGGACTCGCCGCGGGCGGTGCCGCCGCAGGAGCTCGCGCGCCTTCATCCCGGGGCAGTGCACGGGTCTGTCAGCGCGGCGCTGGAGGCGGCGCGCGGGGAGGATGGCGTGGTGGTGTGCTGCGGATCGCTCTATCTGGCCGGGGAGGCGAGGGCGCTGATGGCGGGGGAGGCGCGGGAGAGGATGCCGAGCGAGAGGTTGTGAGAACAGGCGGAAACGCCTTCACGTTCTGCCTTCGCGTCACATTCACCGTCACACCCACATCCACACGGACGTGCACGAGCACGCGCTTGTGGATGTTGCGAGGGAGCAGACAAGGGCATGGCGGTTTGCCGCCGAAACGCTTCGGCCCTACTTTAGAAGTGCGCGGACTTAGACACGGAGGGGCCGACGGCCGCGACGCGAACGAAAGGATCCATGCGCCGCCTCGAACCGACCGCCGCTCCCACCAGCCAAAAGCTCGATTCAGTCGCGTTCAAGTCCCTGTATCGCAAGGAGATCTACGACGCGCCCACGAGCGACGGGTGGGTCCTCCAGATCTCCCGCTACAAGCCCGTCCGGCAGCCGTGGGACCAGCCCATCTTCGGCCAGCCGCTGCTGCTGGTCCCCGGCTGGTCGCAGAACCGGCACGCCTTCACCTGTGGCGACTTCGTCAAGCAGCTCCTCGCCTACGGCGCGGACATCCACATCCTCGAGCTGCGCGGCCACGGGAAGTCCAGCCGCGACCTGCAGCGCAAGCGTGGCCTGAACCCGCCCGACCTCGACTGGGACTGGGACCTCGATACCTACCTGCTCCATGACGTCCCCGCCGGCGTGGAGGCGGTGAAGCGCCGCACCGGGCGCTCGAAGATCTTCTACGTGGGCAACAGCATGGGAGGCATGCTCGGATACGGCTACGCCGGGTGCCACGACGATCTCCTCGGCCTGATCGCCATCGGCGCGCCCAGCGACATCGGGCGCGGCTTTCTGGGCCTGCGCGCGGCGGCGCTCTTCGGGCCGGCGCTGATGGGCCCCCTGCTCGACGCCGCCTGCCGCGCCGCCAGCGCCGCCGAGCGGACCCGCCACGGGGCCGCCGCCATCTTGCGCCGCGTCCGATTCCTCAGCCGCGCCGCCAATCTGCTCGCGGCGCCCGGCAGCGCGTACAAGCCGGTGCAGTTCAACCACGTCCCGGTGGACGCGTTCCTGCGCGCGCTGGCCCGCGCCGCCACCGAGAGCAACCTGCGCCGCTACGATCTCATCGCCCGCTACCTGGGCTCGCTGCTCAACCCGTCGCGCGTCTCGGCCGATGACTTCCGCTGGCTGCTCTCGCAGGGGGGCGAGAAGGAGCCGCGCCGGGTGGTGGAGCAGTTCGCGCGCTGGATCCGCAACGATGAGATGCAGTGCTATCGCACCGGCTACGACTACAAGGCGCACTTCCCCCACATCCGCATCCCGATGGCGATCTTCTTCGGCGATCTGGACAAGATCGCCTCCGCCCGCAGCACGCGCGGCATCTACCGGGCGGCGCGCAGCGAGTACCTGCTTTGGCGTCCAGTCAAGGAGAACAGCCACCTGGAGCTGACCATGGGCACCGACATCCACCAGATCTGCGAAGAGGTGAAGGATCTGGTGGAGTACGCGGTGCGTGCCCATGTGCCGAGGGGTGCGGAATTCTTGGGATAACGCTGGTCCGCGTGGTACCGTCCGAGCAGCGTGAGGCACCGCATCGCCAGCTTCTTGCCGGGCGCGCTCGCGCTGGCTTTCGCCGCCGCGGCACAGGAACACGGCAAGCTCCTCGACGTCCGGCGCGGCGGCGACGGGCAAGTCAGCGCCGTCACCATCGCGGGCGACCGGCCGCTCTCCTTCACCACCATGAAGCTGCCCGATCCGCCGCGGGTGGTGGTCGACTTCGCCGACACCGACGTGGCCGCGAAGCGGCGCGAGGTGGCCATCGAGGACGGCACCATCCGCCGCGTCGCCATCGCGCCCGCGGGCACCCGCACCGCCCGCGTGGTCATCGAGCTGCAGGCGGACGGCGAGTTCGACGTGCGCGCCAAGGGCAACGATGTGGAGATCCGCATCACGCGGGCGCTGGCGGCCAACGAGCCCGCTCCGCCCGTGCTGGCGCCGGACGCACCATCGGAGCCCCAGCGAGCCGCGCAGCCCCGGCCGCCCGAGTCGGCGGCCACCGCCGCAAAGGAGCCGCCGACGGAATCTGCCCCGGCTGCCCTGGCCGCGGACGGAGCCGCGGTGGCCGAGCCACAGCCGCCAGCGCAACCCCCGAAGCGGCCCGAGGCGCCCGCCGTTGCGCCGGAGACCGAGGCCCAAAAGGTCGCCTCGCTCCCCCGCGTCTCCCTGGTCGCCTCCAAGCCCGCCGAAGTCCCCGCTCCCCAGCCGCGTCCGCAGAAGACCGGCTCCCCCCACATCACCGGCATCGGCTTCCGCCCGGTGGCCGGCGGTGAGGTGATCGTCCGCAGCGACCATCCCCTCGCGTACGACGTGACCGACGACGACAAGGCCATCCTCATCCACCTGCCCAGCGCGCGGATTCCGCTGCCCAACAACCGCCGTCCGCTCGACACCCACTTCTTCGACGGCGCCGTGCAGCGCGTCGTGCCGATGACGGTCGCCGGAGGGACGGACGTCCGCATCGAGTTGCGCGAGCGCGCCGAGTACCATCTCGAGCAGTCGGGCTCCATGCTCACCGTGACCTTTTCGAGCCGCCGCTAGTCCCGTTCCGTGCTCCGCCCCAGCCCCGCCATGGCTGCCGCCGCGACCCTGGCGCTGGCGGCGGGTGCGCGCGCGCAGACCACGCTGCTCACGCCCTCGCCCGAAGGGCCCGTCGAGGTGGAGGCCGACCACATCGTCTACCAGTGGGAGGCGCAGATCATCCGCCTGGAGGGCCACGTGGTGGTCCGCCGGGCGGGAGGCATCCTGCGCGCGGGATCGGGAACGATGGATCGCGCGCACGGCATCCTCAAGCTGGAGGGCGGCGTGCTCGGGGTGCAGGAGCGGCAGGTCTTCCTGGCAGACTCGGCGGTCGTCGACCTCAATGCGCGCTCGGCGGACCTGGGCAAGGCGGTCCTCTTCCTCAAGACGCAGCCCGCCAACCCGAACGCGCCCCGCGCCGGCGCCAACGCGCTCACGCTGCACGGGGATCACGTCCGCCAGCTCCCCGGCGGCGGCTACGCGGCCGAGCACGTGAGGCTGACGCCTTGCGACTGCGTCGCCGAGCCCGACTACGAGCTCCTGGCGGACACCGCCGAGCTGGAGGGCGACCGCGTCCACTTGCACGGCGTGGACCTGCGCTTCTTGCGGGCGACCATCCCGCTCTTTCCACTCTCGCTGCCGCTCACCAGCAGGCAGTGGGGGCTGCTCGCGCCGCAGTTCGCGTTCGGTCCCTCCTTCGGGTTCACGCTGCTGCAACCGGTCTTCGTTCCGCTGGGCGACGCCAACGACATCACCGTCACGCCGGGCTTCTACACGGGTGGCAAACCCGACCCCCGTGGCGAGGCGCCCGGCACGCGAGCGATCAAGGGGCCACGGCTCGGCTTGGAGTGGCGCTACGCGCCCGTCGCGGGCACGGCCGGCTGGGTGACCTTCGATCTCTATGACGACCTGGACCAGCACGAGTCCAAGGCGCACGATGCGGCCTTCCCCGGTGAGCGTGGCACCTCCGGCGGGCGAGGCTTCGGGGGCGTGCGCGGCGTAGCCCACTACAACCATCGCAGCGAGGGAGAGCCGGGAGTGCTCGCCCTCGAGGGAGCCCTGGTGTCCGACGCCATGGCCGGGCGGGATCCGTTCCCCAACGCGCTGGAGAGCGCCCAGGACTTCCTTCGCACCGACGCCGGAGCGTGGCGGGCCCGCGGGCCGCTGACGGTTGGCCTGGACGCGACTTTCCTGCAGGACGTTCGCCTCGACGCGACGGCGTCCGATCGCCGCCTCTTCGGTCCGGAGCGGCGCACCCCTACGCAGCGACTGCCGGCGGCATTCGTCCAGCTCGCGCCCATGCCTCTGGGCCCCGCCGCCTTCGAGCTGGAAGCGAGCGCCGTGCAGTTCGACCGGTTGGCGGGGCCCGACGTCCAGGAGCGCACCACCGGTTGGAGCCCCACCGATAACTTTGCATCGGGGCGGCCCACGCTCCCCTACGACGGCTCTCGCGCACCAGCGCTGCGCCTGGACCTCTCCCCCCGGGTGCGGTTTTCGGCGCCGAGGAGCGTGCCGGTCGATCTTCGCATGGAGCTGGGCGCGCGCGCGGACTCGTGGATCGTCGAGGGCTTCTCCGACCGCAGCCGCTCTCGCGTCTACGCGCTGGCCGGGGCGCAGGCGTCATTGCCGCTGGAGAGAAGCTTCGGCGCCCTCCTGCATCGGATCGAGCCCGCCGTCACGGTGCGGGCCTTGAGCAGGCCACTGCAGTCTGGCGGACCGCCCTTCGGCGATCTCACCGACGCGGGCGGACCCAGCTTCGCCTCCGCGCCGGACGCCGCGCAGCAAGGGCTGGCCATTGCCGACGGCACCTTGATCGGCGTGCCCGCGGCGCGCCGCGCGTACGACGAGGTCGATTTCGCCGCGCCGGTGAGCGGCGCGGTGGAGGCTGTCGCTTCGCTCTCGCAGTCCCTGTGGGGGAAGGCCGGCCATACCGCCGGGCGCGTCTTCCAGTTCGACCTGTCGCAGGACGCGCTGCTCTGGGCGCAAGGGGCGAAGGCGCGCCTGGGAGAGGGGACCGCGGGGGTCGGCCTGCAGGTCGGGCCGGCGACCATCGGCGGGACCCTGCGATACGACTGGAAGCTGCGCGATCTCTCTACCCTCAGCGGCTCCGTTGGAGTGCGCGACAGCCGGGGCGACGAGGTGCATGGCGGCATCAGCTTTCTCCGCGGCGCCTCCAGCGAGCGGCTGCGAGGCGGCATCGACGAGCTCTTCTCAGCCGCCCGCTTCGCGGTCGCGCCGGGGCCGCTCACCGGGTCGGGCGGCGCCGGCTTCAGCGCCGGGCTGCCGTTCAACTTCCGGCTCATCTACGACTTCGTCCACACCTTCAACACTCTCGAGACCCAGGAGAACTTCCGGCACTCGATGCTGCTCAGCTACGAGACGCCCTGCCACTGCGCGGCGCTCCAGTTCAGCATCCGGTTCTCCTTTCACGACGCGCACCTGCTCGGCCTGCCGCAGTGGGGGATCCTCATCGACCTCAAGACGCTGGGCGCGTTTTCCTATTGAGGTTGACGCCTTCGCGGCGGCCCGGCACGGTGGCGGGATGCCGGAGCTGCGGGAGGAGCAGCGGGGGGCGGCGCGGTGGCTGGTGCTGGATCGGCCCGCGCACCGCAACGCACTGACGCCGGGGTTGATGGCGGAGCTGCGCGCCGCGCTGGGCCGCGCCGATGCCGACGCCCGGGTGCGCGCCATCTGCATCACCGGCGCCGGAGAAAAGGCCTTCTGCTCGGGCATGGACCTGGCCGCCGCCGGCGCCGCGCTGCAGGCAGGCCCGATGGCCGCGCACGAGGGACGGCGCGCCTACGCCGGCCTGTTGGCCGACTTCGCCCGGCTGGGGAAGCCCGTGGTCGCGTGCGTCAACGGCGCGGCCCTCGCGGGCGGCATGGGACTGCTCGCGGCCTGCGATCTGGCGGTCGCCGTGGACGACGCGCGCTTCGGGACGCCCGAGGTGGACATCGGCCTCTTCCCCTACATGGCGCTCGCCCCGCTCTCGCGCTGCCTGGGCCGGCGCGCCGCGCTCGATCTGCTGTTCACCGGCCGCAAGATCGACGCTCTCGAAGCGCGCGCCATCGGACTGGTGAACCGGGTGGTGCCGCGCCGGGAGCTCGCGGCCGCCACCGCGGAGCTGCTGGAGACGCTGGCGCAGAAGAGCCCCACCGCCCTGCGCCTGGGCAGGCGTGCGTTTTACGCCACGCAGGACCTGCCCTACGAGGCGCAGCTCGAGGCGCTCTGCGCCCAGCTTTCGGTCAACTCGCTGGCCGAGGACGCCGCCGAGGGGATCGCCGCCTTCCTGGAAAAGCGCAAACCCGGGTTCAAGGGATCCTGATGCCCGCCTCGTCCGACAAGGTCGTCGTCACCTGCGCGCTCACCGGCGTCCTCGCCACCCGCGAGCAGTGCCCGTGGGTCCCCTACACGCCGGTGGAGATCGCCGAGGAGGCGCGGCGCGCCCATGAGGCCGGCGCGGCAGTGGTGCACATCCACGCCCGCACCGACGACGGAGGCCCCACCTTCGAGCCGGCGGTCTACGCGGCCATCGCTGCCGAGACGCGCAAACGCTGCCCCGTGATCCTCAACTTCTCCACCGGCGGCGCCGGCCCCATGGAGGGCCGCGTGGCCCACGTGGCGCAGGTCAAGCCGCCCATCGCCGCCCTCAACATGGGCTCGATGAACTACGCGAAGTATTCGCCGCGCCGGAAGGAGTTCGTCTTCGATTTCGTCTTCGAGAACCCCTTCCGCGACATCGCCTTCTTGCTCGAGGTCATGAAGGAAGCAGGCGTGAAGCCGGAGCTGGAGTGCTTCGACGTGGGGCACACCAACTCGGTCTGGCCGCTGATCGACAAGGGNCTGCTCCAGCGGCCGCTGCAGTTCAGCTTCATCATGGGCGTTTTGGGCGGCATCCGCGCCACGACGGAAAACCTGGCCTTGCAGGCGCGCGAGGCGCCGGAGGGGAGCACCTGGGAGGTGATCGGCATCTCCCACGAGCAGTGGCGCATGCTGGGGGCCGCCCTGGCTTTGGGCGGCAACGTGCGCGTCGGCCTGGAGGACAACTTCTACCTGGACGCGGCCGGCACGCAGATGGCCAGCTCCAACGGCGATCTGGTGGCGAAAGCGGTGCGCATGGCCCGCGACATGGGCCGCGAACCCGCCACGGTCGAGGAAGCACAGCGGATCCTTTCCCTCTCTTGACACGGCGCGCCAACGCTCCTATCCAACCTGCGCGCGACACCTGCACCGCGGGAGGGAACCGTGAAGAAGATCCGCCTTCTGACTCCTGGTCCGACGCCTGTTCCGGAGCGGCTCGCCCTGCGGATGGCGCGGCCCATCGTGCACCACCGCTCGCCGGAGTTCGAGGCCGTCTTCGGACGCGTCCGCGAGGGCCTGCAGTGGCTGTTCCAGACGCGGCAGGACGTGTTGGTCTTCGCCTCCAGCGGCACCGGCACCATGGAGGCGGCGCTCACCAACTTCCTGCGCAAGGGCGACAAGGCGGTGGTGGTCGACGGCGGCAAGTTCGGCGAGCGCTGGGGGAAGCTGGCCAAGGCCTACGGCGTGGAGGCGGTCAATCTCCACGTCGACTGGGGACAGCCGGTGGAACCGGCCGCGGTGGAGAAGGCGCTCCGCGACAACCCCGGCGCCAAGGCGGTCTACGTTCAAGCCAACGAGAGCTCCACCGGCGTCTACCATCCGGTGAAGGAGCTGGCGCAGGTGACGGCCAGGACGGGCGCGATTCTGGTGGTGGACGCCATCAGTGCGCTGGGCGCGATGCCGTTGCCCATGGACGCCTGGGGCATCGACGTGCTGCTCAGCGCGGGGCACAAGGCGCTGGGACTGCCTCCGGGAATCGCCTTCCTCGCCGCCTCCGAGAAGGCGTGGAAGCTGAACGAGTCGGCCGACCTGCCCCGGTTCTACTTCGACGTTCGCCGCGAGCGCGACAGCCAGCGCAAGAACCAGACGGCCTGGACGCCGGCCATCGCGCTGGTGGAGGGCCTGGACGAGTCGCTGGCCATGTACCGGGAGGAGGGGCTGGAGAACGTCTTCGCCCGCCACGAACGCATGGCGCGCGCGGCGCGGGCCGCGATGCAGGCGCTGGGCCTGACGCTGTATTCGAAGAGCCCGTCGCCTGCGATGACCACCGTGCTGGCGCCGGAAGGAGTGGACTCGGAGAAGCTGGTCAAGCACCTCTTCAAGGAGTACGGGATCAAGCTGGTGGGGGGCCAGGACGCCGCCAAGGGAAAGATCTTCCGCATCGCCCACCTCGGATACTTCGACGACTTCGACATGCTGGTGGTGATCGGCGCCATCGAGCGCGGGCTCCACGATCTGGGCGCCAAGGTGGCTCTGGGCGCAGGCCTCGCCGCCGCGCAGCGCAGCTTCACGGAGAGATAGATGAGGATCCTCATCGCGGACGATCTCTCCCCCGAGGCGAAGATCATCCTCGAGCGCATCCCCGGCGCGCAGGTGGATACCAGGGTAGGCCTGGACCCGGCGGCGTTGCGCGAAATCCTCGGCGGATACGATGCGCTGGCGGTGCGCAGCGCCACCAGGGTGACCCCGGAGATCCTCGCCGCGGCCCCGCGCCTGCGCGTGATCGGCCGCGCCGGCACCGGCGTGGACAACATCGACCTGCCGGCCGCCACCCGCCGAGGCGTGGTGGTGATGAACGCGCCAGGAGGGAACAGCATCTCCGTGGCCGAGCACACGCTGGCGCTCTTGCTCGCGCTTGCGCGGCGCGTGCCCGACGCCTCGCGCAGCACGCGCGGCGGCAAATGGGAGAAGAAGAAGTACTCCTCGGGCCGCGAGTTGCAGGGCAAGACGCTCGGCGTGATCGGGACGGGCAACATCGGCGCCCTGGTGGTGCCGCGGGCCAAGGCCTTCGGCCTCAAGGTCATCGCCTACGATCCCTTCCTCGGGGAAGAGGCGGCCCAGAGGCTCGGCGTAGAGCTGGTCTCGCTTCCCGAGATCTTCCGCCGCAGCGACGCCGTCACCCTGCACGTGCCGCTCACCGAGCAGACGCGGAACATGGTGGGCGCGGCGCAGCTGCAGGCGATGAAGCGGGGCGCCTTGCTGGTGAACTGCGCCCGCGGCGGCCTGGTGGACGAGAACGCGCTGGCGGAGTCGCTCAAGTCGGGCCACCTGGGCGGCGCCGCGCTCGACGTCTTCGAGACCGAGCCGCCGCCCGCCGACCATCCGCTCTTCTCCTGCGACAACTTCATCGCCACCCCGCACCTGGGCGGCGCGACCGAAGACGCGCAGCAGAGCGTGGCGGTGATCGTCTGCGAGGCGATGGTGGAGTACCTGACCACCGGCACGGTCCGCAACGCGGTGAACGTCCCGAGCGTGAGCGGCGAGGTGCTGGAGCGGCTGGGGCCTTTCTTGCGGCTGGGCGGCAAGCTCGGGTCCTTCGCCGGCCAGCTCTCCGCCCAGGGAGCCTGCGGCGCGCCCGAGCAGGTGGAGATCGTCTACGCGGGCGAGGTGGCGCAGCATCCCAGCGCGCCGCTGACCGCTGCCGTCCTCAAGGGCGTGCTGGGGACCTTCCTCGCCGAGCCGGTCAACGAGGTCTCCGCGCCGGCGCTCGCCAAGGAGCGCGGGCTGGGCGTGACCGAGGTGAAGACCAGCGACACATCCGACTTCGCCAGCCTGTTGACCGTGCGGCTGCGCTGCGGCAGCGGCACCGTCACCGAGGTGGCCGGCACCATCGTGGGCAAGCGGGAGCCGCGCCTCACCCGGGTGGGCAAGTTCGAGCTGGAAGCGATTCCCGAGGGAGCCATCGTCGTCCTGCACAACGACGACAAGCCCGGTGTCATCGGCAACGTGGGCCGAACGCTGGGCGAGGCCCGGGTCAACATCGCGCAGTTCGCGCTGGCCCGGGACCGCCGGAGCGGCGAGGCGCTGGCGCTGGTGAACGTGGACGGGGCCGTCCCGCCGGAAGTGCTCGAGCGCCTCCGCCGGCTGCCCGACGTGCGGCAGGCCGACCAGGTAGTGCTGTGAAGCCGTGCGCCTTCGCCCTGCTCGCGCTGCTGGCCTGTTCGCCCGAGAAGCGCGAGCCACGCCCGCGCGCCTCCCGCCCGGCGGCGCCGGTCGCTACCACCCCGAGCCCGGCGCCGGCGCAGGAGGACGGCTCCTGGCTGGAGGGCACCTGGGAGCGACAAGCGGGAATCAAGGATTGGCTGCTGTTCAATGCGCCCAAAGAGGTGCTGGTGCTCGCGGGCAAGCCGGCCACCGTCACCCACCGCGGCGAGTTCGTGCCGCACGGCCGATTCGTCTCGCTCTTCTTCCGCCTGCCCGGCGGATCCCTGGTCGAGCGCGAGATGGAGGCGCCTGCCGATCGGTCGGAGTTGAGGGAGAAGGGCAGTAGTCCTGCAATTTACCGCCGCGGCGCGCCGCCATGATAGGGAACCATTCATGTCCAACGTGGTGATCGTCGGCGCGCAGTGGGGCGACGAGGGGAAGGGGAAGATCGTCGACCTCTTCACCTCGTGGGCCGACGTGGTGGTGCGCTTCCAGGGGGGCGCCAACGCCGGCCATACGTTGGTGGTGGGCGGGGTGAAGACGGTGCTGCGGCTGGTGCCCAGCGGCATCCTCCACACCGGCAAGCGCTGCTACATCGGCAACGGCGTGGTGGTCGACCCGGAGGCGCTGGTCGAGGAGATCGGGTTCCTCCAGGGCCGCGGTTTGATGCAGGACCCCGCCCAGCTGGTGGTGAGCGAGAACGCCCACCTCATCCTGCCCTTCCACAAGCGCATCGACTCGGGCCGCGAGGAGAAGGCGGGCAAGGCGAAGATCGGCACCACAGGCCGCGGCATAGGCCCATGCTACGAGGACAAGGTGGCGCGGCGGGGCATCCGCATGCGCGATCTGCTCAAGCCCAAGGCGCTGCAGGCCCGGCTCGAGGAGCGGCTGCCAGAGGCCAACGCGCAGATCAAGGCGCTGGGCGGCGAGGCGCTGGAGCTGAAGCCGCTGCTCGAGAACGCCCTCCGGATGGGCGAACGGCTCGCGCCGCACATGGGCAACACCAGCGAGCGGCTGGCCCACGAGGTGGAGAAGGGGCGCGCCATCCTCTTCGAGGGCGCACAGGGAACGCTGCTGGACATCGATCACGGCACGTACCCGTACGTCACCAGCAGCAACACAGTCGCGGCCAACGCCGCCGTCGGATCCGGGCTGGGCCCCACCGCGCTCCACGCCGTCATCGGCATCACCAAGGCGTACAGCACGCGGGTGGGCAACGGGCCCATGGTCACGGAACTGCACGACGAGATGGGCGAGCGCCTGCGCACGGTCGGCGTGGAGTTCGGCACCGTCACCGGCAGGCCGCGCCGCTGCGGGTGGCTGGACGCGCTGGTTCTGCGCTACGCCAGCCGGGTCAACGGCCTGGCCGGTCTGGCTCTGACGAAACTGGACGTGCTCACCGGCATCGAAAAGCTGTACATCGCCATCAGCTACAAGCTTCCCAACGGCAAGACTGTTACTGAGTTCCCCTCCGACCCGGACCTGCTCGCGGAGGCACAGCCGGTGTACGAAGAGCTGCCGGGCTGGAAGGAGAACCTGGGCGATCTGCGCGAGTACACCGAGCTGCCGGACAACGCGCGCCGGTACGTGGAGCGGGTGGAGCAGCTGGTGGGGGTGGAGACCATCGCGGTTTCGGTAGGGCCAGACCGGGCCCAGACCATCGTTCGCAAGAATCCATTCCGCCACGTTTGAGGATTGCGTGAGTCCCCGCCCTGCGTGGAAAGGTGGAGCTGGGGAAGTACGCCGAAGCACGACAGCAGGAGGGAGCCGTGGCAGAAGTCGTCATCGTCGATGCAGTCCGGACCGCGCGCGGCAAGCGCAAGGGCGCGCTTTCGCAGGTGCACCCGGTGGATCTGCTGGCCCGCACGCTCACCGGCGCGCTGGAGCGGGCCAACCTCAAGCCCCACGACGTGGACGACGTGATCATGGGCTGCGTCACGCAGGTGGGGGAGCAGGGCCTCAACATCGCGCGCGGCGCGGTGCTGGCGGCCGGCCTGCCCGTCGAGATTCCCGGCACCACCGTCAACCGCTTCTGCGGCTCGGGCCTTCAGGCGGTGAACTTCGGCGCCCAGGCCGTGCTCTCCGGTGCGGCGCAGCTGGTGGTGGCCGGCGGCGTCGAGCACATGACCCGCGTGCCCATGGGCTCGGACGCGCTGGGCGGCGAAGGCCCCGCCTCGCCGGGCCTGCAAGAGCACTGGCCCAATTTGGTGCCGCAGGGCCTCTCCGCCGAGATGATCGCCGCGAAATGGGGCTACTCCCGCCAGAGGCTCGACGAGTTCGCGGCGGAGTCGCAGCGCAAGGCGGCCAACGCCATCGAGCGGGGCTGGTTCGCCCGCGAGATCCTCCCGCTCAAGCTGGGCGAGAGGACCTTCGATCGCGACGAGCACCCGCGCCCCGGCACCACCGTGGAGACGCTGGCGGCGCTCAAGCCCTCGTTCAAGGAGGGCGGGGTGCTGCACGCGGGCAACTCGTCGGGCATCGTCGACGGGGCAGCGGCGGTGGTGGTGGCAACCAAGGGCAGGGCGCGCAGCCTTGGGCTCAAGCCGCGGGCGCGCATCGTCAGCATGGCCGTGGCGGGCAGCGACCCGCTGCTGATGCTGACCGGCCCCATCCCCGCAACCCGCAAGGCGCTGGCGCAGGCCGATCTCACGGTGGCGGACATCGACATCTTCGAGATCAACGAGGCCTTCGCGCCGGTGCCGCTGGTGGTCGCGCAGGAGCTGGGCATCCCGCTGGAGAAGGTGAATCCCAACGGCGGCGCCATCGCGCTGGGCCACCCGCTGGGGGCCACCGGGGCCATCCTGCTCGCTTCCGCCCTCCACGAGCTGGAGCGCACCGGCCAGCGCCGCGCCTTGATCACGCTCTGCATCGGCTACGGCATGGGGATCACCACCATCATCGACCGCAAGGTGGACTGACCCTCCGTAGATCTGCGCAGCGCTGTCGGACCACCGACGCCCTGCTTGTACGAAGCATTGCGCGCACCCGGTTCGCGATCTATGTCTCCGTCGCACGTCGCTCTCCGCCCGCATGCCGAACAGCCCCAAATCGAATCCCGGCGCTCCGCTCGTCCCGTCCGCCACCCCCGACGTCCCCGGCCCCATGCCGGCGACGAAGCGGTCTGCGGTCGTGCCGCCTGCGGGACAGCAGAACGGTCACCCCATCGACCAGCATCCCGGAGAGCCCTCGCACCCCGGTGTTGCGCTGGCCCCGCCGGGTATCGTGCCCGAGTCCGACGTGCGCGTGCACACGCCGGCCGCCGCCGCTCCGCAGCCCGCCCACGGGCACGTCAACGAAAGCCTGGGCGACCTGCCCTGGTCGTACGGCGATGCGCGGCTGGTGGGAATGGTCCGCGATCCCCAGACTCTCTACGTGTACTGGGACTTCTCGCAGCAGCAGATCGAGGCGGCCTTCGCGGGGCTCGGTGCGGCCCGCGCCGTCCTCAAGCTCTGGAACGCGCGCAACGGGGCCGGAGAGCTGGTGCGGGAGGTCGAGGTGCAGTTGGAGGCGCGGGGCTGGTACCTGCGCGAGTTGCCGGCCGGCATCGAGGTCCGCGCCGAGCTCTGGGCCGTCGGCGAGCGCGGGGCGCGGATGATGCGCGCCGGTCGCCCCATCAAGCTGCCGCCCGCCGCTCCCTCCGATCAGCTGGAAACCTTCTACCTGCGCATCCCGCTCGACCAGTCGATCGTGGGCGGCATCGCCACCGGCAGGCCGCTCAACTACGGCGGCGCGGCGCCTGCGGGGTGGGAGCGCCGCCTGCAGCCGCGCAGCTTCAACGGCTCCAGCATCGGCGGGCCCTTCGGCTCCAGCCCGGGCGGGAAGCTGCCCTGGAGCATGACCCACCTCCTGCCCGATCTCGAGGGCGACGAATGAACAGGGCNGCGCTCTGCATCGTGCTGCACGCGCACCTGCCCTACGTGCGGCACCCNGAATACCCCGAGTTCCTCGAGGAGGACTGGCTCTACGAGGCCATCACCGAGACCTACCTGCCGCTGCTCGAGGTCTTCGACAAGTGCGCCGACGAGGGCATCCCCTTCCGCATCACCATGACGCTGACGCCGCCGCTGGTGGGCATGCTCCGCGACGAACTGCTCATGGCCCGGTACGCGAAGCGGCTCGATTCGCTCTGCGAGCTCTGCGACAAGGAGGTGCACCGCACCCGCCAGGACGCGCAGTTCGGGCCCTTGGCCTGGCACTACCGCGAGCACCTCTACCACCTCCGCCGTCTCTTCCACGACCGGTACCGGCGGGATCTGATAGCGGCCTTCAAGCGCCTGCAAGACTCCGGCGCGCTGGAGATCATCACTTGCGGCGCGACGCACGGGTTCTTGCCGCTGATGATCCACAACGAGGCCATCCGGGCGCAGATCCAGGTGGCCTGCGCACACTACCGGATGCACTTCGGACGCGACCCCCGCGGCATCTGGCTGCCGGAGTGCGGGTACGCGCCGGGCATCGATCGCTACCTGGCGGCGGAGAACATCCGCTTCTTCTTCGTCGACTCGCACGCCCTCGCCAACGCCGGTGCCGCGACCTCGACGCGGCGTCTACGCGCCGGTCTACACGCCCAGCGGCGTGGCCGCCTTCGCCCGCGATCCGGAGAGCTCGATGCAGGTGTGGAGCGCCGAGCACGGCTATCCCGGCGACCCCGTCTACCGCGAGTTCTACCGGGACATCGGCTGGGACCTCGACTACGACTACGTCCGCCCCTACATCCAGGCCACCGGCGACCGCAAGAACACCGGCATCAAGTACTACAGCATCACCGGCAAGGTGCCGCTGGGATCCAAGCAGCCCTACGACCCCGCCGCGGCCCGCGCACGCGCCGAGGCGCACGCCGGCAACTTCCTCTTCAACCGCACCAAGCAGGTGGAGTTCCTGCGCAGCTCCTTCCACGAAGGACCGCCGCCCATCGTCATCTCGCCGTACGATGCCGAGCTCTACGGCCACTGGTGGTACGAGGGGCCCATCTTCCTCGAGCATCTCATCCGCAAGGCCGCCCGCGAGCAGGACGTGCTCAAGCTGATGTCGCCGGTGGACTACCTCGCCGAGCATCCCGAGCAGCAGCTCGCCCAGCCGCCCATGTCGTCGTGGGGCGCGGGCGGCTACGCGGCGGTCTGGCTGGACGAGGGCAACGACTGGATCTACCGGTACCTGCACAAAGCGTCCGAGCGGATGATCGAGCTGGCCCGCATGCACCAGGACGTCAGCGGCGTCACCCGCCGGGCGCTCAACCAGGCGGCGCGCGAGCTGCTCCTCGCGCAGTCGAGCGACTGGGCGTTCATCATCAAGACCGGCACCATGGTGGACTACGCCGTCCGGCGGACGCGCGAGCACCTGCTTCGCTTCAGCCGTCTCTACGAGCAGATCAAGAGCAACGGCATCGACGAGATGTGGCTCTCCAGCGTGGAGAGCCGGGACAACCTCTTCCCCGAGATAGATTACCGGGTCTACCGCCCGGTCTGAGGCCCACGGTCGCTCGATGCCCTGGCGGGCGCAGCGACCGGCGCCCGCTCTGCCCAACCGCCTCGGCGTGCACATCCTCACCTCCGTCTTCTTACGGAGCGAGGGAGATGAACCGGGAAGCCCTGCGCGTGGCGCTCATCTCGACGCCCTTCGTGTCCGTGCCGCCGCGCGGCTATGGGGGCACCGAGCTGGTGGTGGCGGAGCTGGCGCGAGCGCTGCAGGCGCGCGGCGTCGAAGTGGTGGTCTACGCGACCGGCGACTCCAACCTGTCCGACATCGAGGTCCGCTCCTACTTTCCCGCCGCCCAATGGCCGCCCGACCGGAATCTGGAGCGGGTGCACGCCGCTTGGTCGCTGCGCGACGCCGCGCGCGATCCCCGCGGGTTCGACGTGGTGCACGTGCACTCGCCCTCCGCGGTGGAGATGGCGCGCCTCTGCCCCTATCCTGTGCTCTGCACGCTCCACCACGACGTCGATCCCGAGCTGACCGATATCTACGAGGCCGCGCAGCAAGTCACCCTGGTGGCCATCAGCCGGTCGCAGGCGCGCAGGGAGAAGGCGCGCGTCGGCGCCGTGGTGCATCACGGCCTCGATCCCGCCCGGTTCCAGCCCGTTCCGGATCAGGGATACCTGCTCTTCCTCGGACGCTACGATCGCGTGAAGGGCGTGCGCTCGGCGGTGGAGGTCGCGGCGCGCGCCGGGCTGCCCCTGGTGATGGCCGGCGAGCCGCACGACCGGGAGTACTACGAGAAGGAGGTCCAGCCGCTGGTCGCCCGGCACAACATCCTGGAGGTCGGCCCGGTGGGAGGCGCGCGCAAGGCGGCGCTCCTGGCGCGGGCCCGGGCGCTGCTCTTTCCCGTCGAGTGGGAAGAACCCTTCGGGTTGGTGATGATCGAATCGATGCTCAGCGGCGTGCCCGTGCTCGCCACCGCCCGCGGCGCGGCGCCCGAAGTGGTGGAGGACGGCGTCACCGGCGTGCTCTGCGACGATCCGATGGAGATGGTGGCGGCCGCGCGCATCGCCGAGCGGCTCTTCGACCGCGACCGCATCCGGCGCCTGGCAGCGGAGCGGTGGAACGCGGCCCGCATGGCGGACGACTACCTGCGCCTCTACCGCGCCGCCGGCGTCGAGCGGCTGATGGGCGAGCCGGCCGAGGGCGAGACA